>Ga0302150_10000144_pt1 | contig 28685 bp, 27 predicted proteins | sample I_Bog_N1_2_FD_198635 | JGI IMG/M metagenome (GOLD analysis project Ga0302150, IMG submission 198635) | Peat permafrost microbial communities from Stordalen Mire near Abisko, Sweden - I_Bog_N1_2 | ecosystem: Environmental > Terrestrial > Soil > Wetlands > Peat | place: Sweden: Abisko, Stordalen... | reverse complement strand
GCCGGCCCTGCAAGCGTGTCGTATTCGACTCGCAAATCTTCTACCGCAAAGACATATGCGCTCCGAGGCTCCGACGGTTGGGCGTAGGCCACGTTCATGCGCGTTTGGAGAGGCGGGGGTTTGCGAACCGGTCGAAGCCGACCGATGTGAGGAACAGACCAACGAAAATCAGCGCGATCACAATGATCGGCGGAGCCCACCACCACCAATAGCCGCGCAGGATCGCCGCGGATTGCTGCGACCAATAGATGGTGTTGCCGAGCGTCGTCTCCTCCAGCGCGCCGAGCCCGAGCGCCTCGAGGCTGATGACGGAAAGGATTGCCGAGCCGACGGTTCCGACAAAGCTTGCGACGACGAACGGCAGCAGGTTCGGCAGAATCTCGCGGAAAACAATTTCCAACTCGCTCTCGCCGTTGACGCGCGCAACTTCGATATAGGCGCGTTCGCGGATCGTCAGCACCTGCGCCCGGATCGTCCGGGTCGTGAACATCCAGGACAACGAGGCGACGACGAGCGCCATGACATTCGTCGTCATGCGGTCGACATTTCCTGCAATGATCACCAAGATGGCTATCGCCGGCACGGTAAGCAGGGCGTCCGCCACGACGCGGATGACGCCGTCGACAATGCCCCCGCGACTGCCGCCGAGCAATCCGAACAACAGGCCGAGACCCACGCCGATCACGCCGGCGATCAATCCCATCTTGAGCGTCGCCGGCGTGCCGAAGACGAGGAGGGTCAACATGTCGCGTCCCTGCGAATCCGAGCCGAGCCAATGCGCCCAACTCGGGGGTCTGCGCGGCGTCATGGCGCCGACATGCGCATCGTGGGCATCGACAAAGAATGGGCCGGCCAGACTAAAAATCACAATGAGGGCGAGGATGAGTAGGCCCGCGACCAAAGGGCGGCCGATGCGCCGCCTTGCCAGCGCGCTCTGGAGCCGGCGCAGCCGCTCGTTCACCGGCGGATCCTGGGATCGAGCAGCGGGTAGATGAGATCGACGGCGAACAACAGCAGGGCCAGTGTAATGATCAGCAGCAGCACAACCCCCTGAATGACGAAATAATCCTGGCCGCGGATCGCGACATAAAGCAGCGTGCCGAGGCCCGGATAGTTGAACACGACTTCAACCAGCACCGCGCCCGACAGAACTGCGCCCATCGCCAGCGCCAGCGCCGTCACCTGAGACAGCAGCGCGTTGCGGATGCCGTAGCGGAGGAAAATTCGCCAGGGCCCAAGGCCCTTGGCCTCGGCGAACGTGATATAATCTTCGCCAAGCACGGAGACCATTTGGCTGCGCATGCCGAGCGCCCAGAAACCGATGTTTCCCAGCACGATCGATGCCAACGGCAGCACGGCGTGGCGCAAAACGTCGATCACCGTGGCCCAGTCGAGCCTTGCGATCCGTGTCGTGTCGAGCCCGCCCGCCGGCGGCAAAATTTTCAAGACGACGGCGAACAGATAGACGTTGATGATCGCCAACAAATAAAATGGAATTGCGGCCAGCACCATGAGCGCGGGAACCACGGCCTGGATCGCCTTGCCGGCGCCGGGCCATGCCAGCAGGGCTCCCAAAAGCGAGCCGAAGGTGAAAGCGATCAAGGTGGCGACCGACAGCAGACCGACGGACCAGGGCAATGCGTTGACGAGTTTGGTCGAGACCTTTTCGGGGAAATTCGCGATGGACACGCCGAGATCCACGCGGAAAAGATCGCGCCAATAGTTGAGATATTGTACGCCGAGCGGCTGATCCAGTCCGTATTTCTCACGGTAGACTTTCGAAACGGCCTGGATGTCCGCGCTTTGCTGACCGCCGCCGGCCTGCAGGCGCGCCAACGCGGTCTCCACGGGGTCTCCGGGAAGCAGTCTCGGGACCAGAAAATTGATGCTGACCGCGATGAACACAATCAGCAGCAACTGTCCAAATCGGCGAAGTATGTAGTTCAACAGCTCGCTTGACATTAACCGCCGATCCGGCCGCCGATTGGAGCGGACGAAGCCGGCTCGGCTTTGTCCGCACAGTCTCGACCCCCTCCGCTATTTTTGCGCTGGCTTCAGGTGGTGGATCACGAGGTTGAAAGCCTCCCACGGCGTATAAGGCGCAACATATGGGTCTTTCGCGCTCGGCCAGCCCGTCCAGTAGGCGTCGTTGAAGGTGACGACATGCAACTCTTCGAGCATGTCGATTTGGGGCAAGTCCCTCAGCGCGATCTCGAGGGCTGCCGCGGCATCTTTCATGTAAGCCGATTTGGGATCCTTGTCGGCCAAGACGACGCTCATCCGATCGATGATCTCGTCATATTCTGGATTCGAGTACCGAGACGCCGCGATCGAAAACGGAATCGCCGTTCCGATCGGGCGTGAATATTTGGTGTGGTAGTCCTTCAACGTTTCCAGCGGCTCCGACAGACTGCCGCAATGGACCCACACCATGGAATCGAAGTTCCCGTTCAGGATATCGGGCAACCACGTGTCGTCGATCGGCGCCTGAATCGCATTGAAGCCCGCGTCTTTCAACTGTTGGGTCAGCGGCGCTTGGATCGGTTGGATGAAGGCGGGCACACGCACCTTGAATTCGAGCGTCTTGCCGTCCTTGCTCCAGAACCCGTCCGAGCCTCGCTTGTAGCCGGCGGCCGTCATGTACTTGTCGACCAGGCCTTGGTCCTGATGGTCGATGTCGTATTTGTTTATGACGGTCTGCAGCGGTCCGTCGGGCGGCACATATGCCGCCGACATATAGCCGGAGAACGCGTAGCTCACCGGATGGTCGGAGCCTTCGTATCCGATCTCGGTCAGTTTCGCGCGGTCGATCGCGTGATCCACCGCATGATGCAGATTCACATCGTCCCAAGGTTTTTTCAGGTTGTTGAAGACCAGCGAATAGTCGCAGCCGTCAGGAGCGCCCCAAACCGGCCCTTTCTCATTCCAGGAATGAAGTTTGGGATTTTGCGCCTGCGCGGCCTCGAATGTGCCCACGAGCAATTGGCGCCCGCCGTCAACCTGACTGGCGATCTGAAGTTGCCCCATCGCGTCGTCGCTGGCCACCGGAACAACCACGATACGCTTAGGCGCCGGGAGCGGCATGAAACCCGTTTTGGCGCCCCACCAATCGTCGCGCCGGTCAAAGACCTCCTGATTTTCAGTCGAACTCACCAGCTTGTAAGCGCCCGTGCCGACCGGCAGTCCCTTCTTGAGGTCGAAATTGGTGAACGTCTTGATGTCCTGACCCTTCCAAATGTGCGCAGGCAGGATCGGGTAATGGTTTTCATGGCCTAACGCCAAGTGATCGCGCAGCCACCGCGGCGAAGGTTTCGTGTAATGGATGACCGCTGTCAGAGGGTCCGGAGCATCGACGTTCTTGATCGACTCTTTGTAGTCGGCGGCGCCGTTGATCTCCGGTGGCGCGTCGCGCAGAGCTTCAAGCGTGAACTTCACGTCCTCCGACGTGAACGGCTGGCCGTCCGACCAGGCGACGCCTTTTCGCATGCGAATCGTCGCCGAAAGGAAGTCAGGGCTCAACTCGAAGCTCTCGGCCTGCCAGGGGACAAGTTTGCCGTCATTGAGATTTGTGTAGAACAGCTGCTCGTTGATCGTGACCTGCATGGCGTCGCGCTGATGCGTGACCGTCGACAGATAGGGATTCCAGTTGTCGAGATTCGCCAATTGAGCGGGCTGATCGCCCCACGGCGTGAGGACGAGCGTCTCGTTCCTTGGCACGTTTGCGACTTCTTGGGCTTCGGCCGAAGCGAAAGAGATAATCGTCGAAGCGAGCGCCAAAGCCGCGACGCGGGCGCCTTTGCGCAGCATAATGCCGGTCATATGTTACCTCCCCCTGTCGACGCGCGCCCAACACGGCTCGCAACTTGGGGCGCTTCGGACAAAAGCATGCAATCAAGGCTGAGCTCTGACCTGCGCCGTTGCGATAAGCATAATTCGGCATAGCCCGGGAATTCAAGACAAAAGGGATGAAAGGAGCAATTTCGCGCGGCTTTCGTCGCAACGCAATTTCAAGAAGGAACGATTGATCGAGCCCATGGACCCGCGACGAGTCGGAAAGCGCGAACGCGGCTCTTCACGGTTTTCACAATCTGTTGACCATCACGCTTTGCGCGGTTCTGCGGGGCCCCGCCTCGCGCCGGTCACGCTATCCACTCGATTTCGGCGATGAGTTCCGCTGATACTCTGTGCAAAGCAGATGCGTCGGTTCCTCGTCCTCGATAATTTCAGGAAACCGACCGAGCGCATGAAGGAAGATGTTGTCGCCGGCATCATCGTTTACGGTCGACACTTCTCCGACTACGCTCGTCCCGGAACCAGGCTCGGCGTAAAACTCGTGAAATACGAACGGCGTCAGCCGGATCGATTCGCCGGGACGCAGCACGTAGCGGTGCCCCGCCGGCGCCCGGCGTGTCACGCTGTCCAGCGAAATCGTGACTTCATTGTCGTCCAAACGTCCATCCGCGCCGCGATTGTAGACCTGGCATACCAGATTCCCCCCCGACCGGCAGATTATGTCCTCCTGCTTGAGCGCATGGCAGTGCATCGGCGTACGCTGACCCTCACGGACAACGAGGATCTTTTCGCAATAGATGGTTCGGCGATAGCGTTCGATGGTGCGATGTCCGTTGCGAATTGTAAAAACGACGAGGCCGACGTCCGCGAATGCGCCCGAGCCAAAGTCGGTGACGTCCCAACCGAGCTTGCAATCGCGGATCTCGTCGCATTCCGCGCCTTTGTTTCGCCAGTCTCCAGGTGTCCAGAACGCAAACGCCGGCAGACGAAAGCCATTTTCACGCAGAACATGTTTCGCGTGCTCGATTAGGCCGTTGATCTCGGAACGTCGCATACCAACCTCCTAAACTTCGCGGTTGCCTCGCAAGAGCCGCAGGGCGGCGGCGGCGATCCGCGCGGCGTCCGGACGATAGGCGTTCTCCAGCACCGGAGCAAAGGGCACGGGAATGTCGGGCGATGCGACACGATCGACACTCAGACCAGGACATCGCTCGCAGAGACCCGCTGCGATCTCCGCCGCCACGCCGCCTGTTTTGGGTCCCTCCTCGACGATCACGACGCGGCGGGTCTTTCGCGCGGAGGCGACCAAAGTGGTCCAATCGAGCGGGGCGAGGCACCGCGCGTCGATGACTTCGGCGCCGACGCCGTCCTTGGCCAAGCGGTTCGCGGCCTGCATCGAGACATGCGCCATCAGCAGCCAAGCGACGATGGTCACGTCGACGCCGTCGCGGAGAACGGCCGCCTCATTCAGCGGTACGATGAAATCGTCCTCGGGAACGTCGCTCGTCGCGTCGACGGCGCCCGGCTCGGCGCGCGCCCCCTTCGAGCCGTAGAGCAGTTTGTGTTCGAAGATCATCACCGGATTGTTGTCGCGCACGGCGGCCTTCAGCAGGCCTTTGGCATCATAGGCGGTGGAGGGCGCGACAACTTTCAAACCAGGTACGCCCGTGAAAAATCGCTCCATGTTCTGAGCGTGTTGCGAGCCGCGCCCGGTCGCGCCGACCGGCGCGCGCATCACCATGGGAACCGCGATCTGACCGCCCGACATGTAGCGGAGTTTGGCGGCGTTGTTGATGATCTGGTCACTGGCGAGGAACAGGAAGTCGCCATACTGGACGTCGACGATGGGCCGCATGCCCATCACGGCGGCGCCCACGGCGACGCCGAAGAACCCAAGTTCAGCGATCGGCGTGTTGATGATCCGGCCAGGAAATCGCTCGTCCAGCCCGAGCGTGACGGTAAAGGCTCCGCCCCAACCGCCGGGTACGCCAATATCCTCTCCGATGCAGAAGACCCTCTCGTCGCGCTGCATCTCCTCAGCGATGGCGTCTCGCAGAGCCTCCGCTATACCCTGCCGCTTCATGTCGAGGCCTCCGATACGAAGACGTCCGTCTCCAGATCGCGCAACGTTGGCGGCGACGCGGCTTTCGCCTGCTCAACCGCCGCTTCAAATCTCTGGACGGCCTGCGATTTCATGGCCTCCAAGCCAGCAGCGTCGAGCAGCCCGTCAGATTGCAGTTGCGCCGCGAAACGCTCGATCGGGTCGCGATCAAACCATTGCTGACGCTCCGATTTCGGTTGGTAGTGGCAGGGGTCGCGCCGCGAATGCCCGGTTCGCCGGTAGGTCAACAGTTCGAGCAGGAAGGGACCTCCCCCCGAGCGGCACTGCGAGACGGCGCGTTGCGTCGCTTCGAATACCGCGAGCAGGTCGTTGCCGTCGATCGTCTCGCCCGTGAAGCCATAAGCGACGGCCCGGTCGGAGATGCGCGTGTTTCGCATGACGAGGTCGACCCGCGTCGAAGCGCCGTAGAGGTTGTTCTCGCATACGAAAATGACCGGTAACTTCCATATGGCGGCCATGTTGACGCCCTCATGGAAAGCGCCCTCGGCGACGGCGCCATCGCCGAAAAAGCAGGCCACCACCTGGGACTTTCCCTGCATGCGAAGCGCCAGCGCCATTCCCGTCGCCAGCGGAATTCCGCCGGCGACGATGGCGATGCCGGGAAGCATGCCCTTTTGCATATTGCCAAGGTGCATGGATCCGCCTTTTCCCTGGCAACAGCCCGTTTCGGACCCAAAGAGTTCGTCAAGCATCTCTTGCATGGAGAGGCCCTTGGCCAAGGCATGGCCGTGCCCGCGAAAAGTCGAGGTGATGAAATCGTCGGTCTGCAAGGCCGCGCACACGCCTACGGCCGTGGCTTCCTGACCTTGACACTGGTGGATGGTCCCCGGCATCTGCCCTTCCAGAAACAGAAAGCGCACGCCCTCTTCGAATTCGCGAATTTCGATCATCCGCTCGAGCAATCCGAGCAGGAATTGCGGCCGATTGTCAGTCACGATTTGCGGACCTCGATGGTGGCGATCAACTCGCCGACGGGAACCCGGTCATTGGCTTGAACATGGATGGCGGCCAGGGTGCCGGTGGCGATCGCCTCGATCTCTTGCACGGCCTTGTCCGTTTCGACCTCGAGGATCGGCTTACCGCGCTCGACACGCGCGCCGACTTCGACAAACCATTTTATGATGACGATGTCTGACCCCTCGGTGGCCGAAAGATCCGGCATCTTCATGTTGACATTCATGGGACCTCCTCCACTTCGATCGGGTTGGCGGCGATGAAAGCCTCGGCCTGGCCGCTGCGAAACACGCTCTCAGTCGTCCCCACCGAGCGCACTGCCGAGGCTCCGAGCGCGCTGCCATAGGTCAACGTCCTGGGAAGATCCCAACCGTGGACGATCCCTGTAATCACGCCGGCGGCGAACGCGTCGCCTGAACCGGACGGGTCGATCGCATCACATCGATGCGCGCCGGCGCGCCAGCGCCGCCTCTTGTCGCCCGCAAACGAGCCCCGAGGTCCGCACGTGACGATGACCGTGTTGGCGCCGCGCGCCTGAAGCGCGGCGATTTGATCGAGGGGGTCGCTCGCCCCCGTGAATACGCGCGCTTCATCGTCATTTGGTAGAAAATAGTCGAAGTGCGGCAACAGACGGTCCAATTCACCGGCGTCGCGAAATCCGGAGGGGACGACAACGTCGCCGATCGTGAGGACGCCCGCGCGACGGCAGGTTTCGAGCAAAGTCGCCAATTCGTCCGCGACCATTCCCGGCATCGCGAACAGGCCGCCGAGGTAGAGCGCCTTTAATCCGCAAGCCCAGTGCGGATGAATGTCCGTCGCGCAAAAGACCCCGTTCGCGCCGATCGAGTGAATGTATCGCCTGTCTTGTCCTGCGACGAGCAGGATTACCGTCTTGCTGGTCGGCGCGCGGTTCACTCTCGCGATGTGGTCACATCCGACCCCAGCATGGCGCAGCGACGATACGACTTGCTCCGCCGCGGCATCATGCCCCAGGCATCCCGCGACTTCGACATCGATGCCCTGGCGCGCCACGTCGATCGCCACATTCGCCGCACAGCCTCCCACGCTCGTGGGCATATCGTCGACAGTGAGAAGCTGGCCAGGTTCGGGCAAGGCGGACATCGGACCGCAGAACATGTCCGCCACGAGGATTCCGGCGCAGCCGACCGTCGCCACTTTCACGCCCTCCCCGCGGAACCCAGCAGCGGCATTCGCTCCAAAACGGCTTCGCGCACCGCATTGCGCCCGACGACCATCAAATCGCCAGGGCCGCCGAGACCGAGGAGGACGTGGGGATTTGGTTCGTCGACGCTCAGCGCCGCACGAAGCGACTCTAGGTAGCGCCGCTTCAGAAACGTGCCATAGTTGACCTTGGTCACGCCAAGATCGATGGCTCGCCGCAACGACTCGCCGGCGATGCCGCTGCCGCCATGGAGCACGATCGGAACGTCGACGACCCTGCGAATTGCGGCCAGACGTTGAAGATCGAGACCTTGCGTCTCCCGCAGCGCAATATGCACGTTGCCGACGCTGACCGCGAGAAGGTCGATATCGGTCTCTCCAACGAAGGTCGTGGCGAGCGATGCGTCCGTGACCGAGCTGGCGTGATCGCCCTCCCCTGGCGCTCCGGACGGGAGTTTGCCCAGCTCCGCCTCCACCGCGACGCTGCGGCCATGGGCGAAGGCGGCGATCTCTGCGACCCGCCCCGTATATTCGCTGAGAGACGCCGCGGCGTCGGCCGGCATGACAAGGTTGAAGCCGGCGGTGACCGCGGCCCTTGTCCACTCGTCCTGCGCGCATTCGTTGAAGATGAAGCCGCAGGGCACGCCGGCGCTCGTCGCCGCGGCCTTGCCCAAGGCGCCATAGATCGAGACGTTTTCGGCGGTGACGCGGCCCGCGTGGCTGAGGAACTCTCCGTTGAATCCGATAATCACGGGAGAACGCTGCGCCTCGGCCGCGTCGATGACCCCGTAAAGAGAATCGATGCTCCAGCTCTCGAAATAACCCACCGCGTAACGATGCCGGCGCGCGTGCGCCATCATTTCTCCGATCGGCTCAAGCGACATTCGCGTTGCCTTCGGAGTTCATTTCGCGAACAACTCGGACCTGCAGATTTGCAAGTTCCTGCAAATCGCTCTCGGGCGCGCCAGCGTCGGTAACAACACAGTGAATTTGACTTATATCCAGCACCTTGGCCAGCGCGCGCTGGCCGAACTTCGAATGGTCGACCAGCAGCGCCACGGTTTTCGCATGCCGGGCTATGATCTGCTTCACCCTGAAATTGGCGACGCTCGACTCGAAAGTTCCCTCTGCGGGCAGGAAGCCCATCGTCGAGATCAGCGCCATGTCCACGTAAAGTCGGTCCGCCATTTCTTCCGTGGCGGCCCCGACGTAACATCGGCTATCATGATCGAGCTCGCCGCCAAGCCCGATCACCTTATTGTTGCGATTGCTTCCGAGTTCCATCGCAACCAGCGATGAACTGGTCACTATCGTCACGCCACGCAGGCGGCGCGCGATCAGTTTGGCGAGTTCGAGAGAGGTTGTGCTGCCATCGAGAAACAGCGTTTGCTCGTTCTCGAGCAGCGCGAGCGCCGCCCGAGCAATCGACTGTTTTTCAGGTCGGTTGCGGGACATCCGGCCATGAATGGCCGATTCCATCAGCACGGCCGGCGCATCCGCCCTCTGAACGCCGCCGAGGGTCTTGATAATCAGGCCACGGCTGTTCAACTCGTCGACCTCGCGGCGCACCGTCATCGTCGATACGCGCAGGACGGTCGCCAATTCCTGATAAGTTCCAGCGCCCGCCCGTTCCAGCCAACCAAGAATAATTTGCTGTCTCGATTTGATCATTATCACATAGCCATTAGGTGTTCATCGAACATCCGCCTTGGCTCGACGCAACAATCCAGAGCGACGGAACAATTTTCAATGCTAGCACCGTGATCTCGACGTGTCGATAATCTTTCACAGACTTTTTCACATCTGCCGGCGATCGACCGGCTTCGGATCGAGGCGATATGCCAAATGTCCGCCGGACGTCGAAAACAAGTTGACATTTGTTAATTCCACGCGATCATGAGAAAAAAAATCACAATCGAGCAGACACGGAAGAGGAGCTTGCGCGAGCAAGTTTGAACGGCCGGTCGAGCCAGATGAGACTTCACGGAACAAAGGGAGGAAGACCATGAATCGAAGCAATCTTTTGGCGATCGCAGCGCTCGTCGGCCTGATGAGTTCTCCGGTCGCCGCGGCCGACAGCAAAGTCATTGCGGGCATCGTTTTTCAGCAGGATCAGTTTTTTCGGGCCTTCCAGATTGGAATGGAGGCCGCGGCCAAGAAGGACGGCGCGCAACTTCTGGAGGCAAATTCCGAGTCAAAACCCGACAAAGAACAGAGCTTAGTCAATACCTACGTTTCGCGTGGAGTGAACGCGATCGTTATTTCGCCGATCGGCGCCACGGCATCGGCGCCCGTCCTCGATAGAGCGGCGAAGGCCGGCATCAAGGTCATTACCTACAATTCGACCATTGAAGGCGACGCGCCGTCTGCGTTCTTGAATTCAAGCCAGGAGCAGATCGGCCAGACGACCGGCGCCGCGGCGGCGAAGTTCATCAAGGACACGCTAGGCGGGAAAGCCAAGATCGGCGTTCTGCAGTTCAAGAGCCTCTTGCCGGAGCAAAGCGGCGCGCGGGTCAACGGTTTCCTCGGCGCGGTGAAGGGAGACGGCGTCAACGTGGTCGCGGATCAGGATGCCTGGCTGGCGGAGAAGGCTGTGGCGGTCGCGGGCGACATCATCACGGCAAACCCCGACATCAATATCCTGTTCGCGGCCAACGAAGGCGGCACTGTGGGAGCGGTGCAAGCCGTCCGCAATGCTGGCAAGCAAGGCAAGATCTTCGTTTTCGGCACCGACGGGTCGGAGCAACTGGCGAGTTTTCTACTCTCCGGAGACAATGTTCTGCAGGCCGTCACCGCCCAGAAACCCTACCAGATGGGATATGAGGCCGTCGAAACCGCCATCGCGGCCATCGATGGCAAACCTGTAGACAAAATGATCATCGTACCGGTGCAAGGTCTCGATCGCAACGATCCGGCAACTGTCAAGTCATTCGCGGAAGAACTCAAGAAATACAAATAGCGCTGGCCGGCCCTTGTCACTGGCATGGATCCTGGCATGACGCCTCCCGCGGTTGAACTGAAAGGGCTCGGCAAGGTTTACGACGGCATCGTCGCCCTTGCCGAGGTCAACAAGGTGTTTGAGGCCGGACGCGTTCATGCCCTCATGGGCAAGAACGGCTCCGGCAAGTCGACGCTCGTCAAGATTCTCGCCGGGGCGGTGACACCCAGCAGCGGCGAGATTTTCGTCAATGGCTCGCGAGTGGTCTTCGGCAGCCCTCGCGATTCCTTTTCTGCTGGCATCATTGCGATCCATCAGGAACTGTCGCTGGTGCCTTCCCTGTCGGTCGGAGAGAACATTTATCTCGGCCGGTTGCCGAAAAAGCGATGGCTGGGCCAATCGATCATCGATTGGGACGCACTTCATCGCAACGCGGCTAAACTGCTCGAGGAAATGGCGCTGTCAATCGATCCGCGCCAGTTGGTCGGAACGCTCAGCCTCGGGCAGCAACAGATCGTCGAAATTGTCAAGGCGATGTCCTTTGATCCGGCGATCCTGTTGCTCGACGAGCCGACCTCGGCCCTCGCGACACGGGAAGTGGAACAGCTGTTCGGCTTGATCCGGCGCCTGAGCGCGCGCGGCATTACCATGATCTATATAACACACCGGATGAACGAGCTTTTCGCCATTGCGGACCATTGCACCGTGCTGCGCGACGGCCGGCTCGTCGGGACGGTCGCGATGCGAAATACCTCCGCCGAGTCCATCGTGGAAATGATGTTTGGCGACGTCGGCAGAGCTCATCGCCCCGAACGACGCCTGATAGATCGGTCAAAGGCGGTTCTCGAGGTCCGGAATCTTACCCGAAGGGGCGCATTCGCCGACGTTTCATTTGATCTTCACCGCGGTGAAGTGCTTGGTTTCGCCGGTCTCATGGGCGCCGGGCGGACAGAACTCCTGCGCTCGATCTTCGGAGCGGATCCGTTCGACGCCGGTTTGATCCGGCTCGACAACCGGCAAGTCCGCAAGCCGAATCCGAAAGCGATGAAGCGGTTTGGGCTCGGCTATACGCCCGAGAACCGCAAGGAAGTCGGCCTCGTCCAGATCCTTTCGAGCCACGACAATCTTTGCCTCGCGTCGATCGGCAATATGTCGCGAAGCGGATATACGAACCGTCGCAGAGAGGCGCCGCTCGTGCGCAAGCAGATTCGCGATCTCGATATCAAGATCCCCGACCCCATGCGAACGGTCTCCTCTTTGTCCGGCGGCAATCAACAGAAGGTCGTCATCGGCAACTGGCTGAACACGAAGCCGAGGGTCATGTTCTTTGACGAGCCGACCCGCGGAGTTGACGTCCGGGCAAAACAGCAAATCTTCGAAATCATATGGAGAAAGGCCGAAGAAGGGCTAGCCGTGGTTTTCGTTTCGAGCGAGTTGGAGGAACTCCTGGAAGTTACCGATAGAATCCTCGTCATGCGTCAAGGACGGATCGTCGACGAGGTTGAACCAACAGCTATCAGCCTCGGCGACCTCTACAAACTTTGTATGGAAGGCGTGTCCTGATGGACGACGAACGGTTGCGCGGTCCTGCCGCGACGGTCGCGGCTGGCAACGTCTCGGGAATGAACACGAGCGAAAGTCGGCGCATGGGCGCGACAGTGATCCGCTTGTTCGCCATGGAAGCCATCCTGCTGATACTCATACTCGCACTGGTTGCCGCCGCGCCGGGTTTCGCGACCCTGGGTAATCTCCTCAATGTCTTACGCACGGTATCCATGCTCGGCATAATCGCCTTTGGCATGACCGCCGTGATAATCTCCGGCGAGATCGACCTTTCGGTCGGCGCGGGAGCCGCGCTCGCCGGATGCATTGTCGCCTGGTTTGCCGGCGCTTTGAGCGACTACACGGGGCCGGCCGCCGCGCTTCTCATTGGCTTCATCGTCGCTTTGGCCGTCGGCTTCAGCACCGGCGTCCTTTCCGGAAAAATTCGCCAGCTGTTCAATGTTCCAACTTTTATAACCACGTTGGCGCTTTTCACGGCGCTTCGGGGAGCGGCAAATTTGGTCACCGGCGGCTTTCCGCTGACGACGTTTCCAGATTGGTTCTCGTTCTTCGGCGCCGGCGCCTTGTTCGGGATCCCGTTCCCGGTGTTCGTTTTCGCGGGCGTGTTCGTCATCATGCAGTTCCTGATGAAGTACACGAGCTTTGGCCGCGCCGTCTACGCCGTCGGTGGCAACGCGGAAGCCGCGCGATTGTCGGGCATCGACGTTTATGGCGTGAAAACGCTCACGCTTGCCATCACTGGGGTTCTCACCGCGATCAGCGGCACGCTTCTCGCGTCTCAGATCGGCTCCGGAGTGGGCACGACGGCGACGGGGATGGAGCTTGACGTCATCGCCGCGACCATTATCGGCGGCACGAGCCTCTTCGGCGGAAAAGGGCGCGTATGGGGCACCCTGCTCGGCGTCATTTTCCTCGGCTGCATCTCCAACGGCATGACTCTGATGAATGTCTCGGAATACTGGCAACTTGTCGTTCGCGGGGTGATCATTGTCGGCGCCGTTCTCCTCAACCAAGTCCTGGAGCGCATCCGCTGACGGAAGCGCCGTAGGGATCACGGGCGAACGAGTCAAGTCACGCAGATACAATTTCGAAGTGAAAGCGACGATGGACAATCTTTGGAACCAACGCGACGCAGACGCCCTGGTGTCAGAATACGAGAAAGCAGGGACCTCCGCGGATTTGGCGCTCAGGGTCTACACGACGCGCCTGTTGGGCGGCGAGCCGAGGTTGGTCCTCCACGGCGGCGGCAACACTTCCGTCAAAACGCGGGCCGTCGACGTCGTCGGAGAAAGCTGGGAGGTCTTGCGCGTCAAGGGCAGCGGCTGGGATATGGCGGTCATCGAGCCGGCCGGGCTTCCCGCCGTGAAACTCGCGCCGCTATTGAAGACCCGCCATCGCGACCGGCTCTCCGACAAGGACATGGTGACGTTGCTGCGGGCCAATCTCATCGATCCAGAATCGCCCAACCCCTCCGTCGAGACTTTGCTCCACGCTTTTCTCCCCCACAAATACATCGACCATACGCATTCGACCGCCGTGCTCGCGATCGTGGACCAATCGGCGAGCCGCGCATTGAGCAAGACTGTCTTCGGCGGCAAAGTGGGATTTGTGCCCTATATCATGCCGGGCTTCGCCCTCGCCAAGCGCGCCCTGGAAGTGTTCGATCAAGACCCGGGCGTCGAGGGGCTCATACTCGACAAGCACGGCGTTTTCACCTTCGGCGCCACCGCCCGTCAGGCCTACGACCGGATGATTTATTATGTGACGTTGGCCGAGGATTACATTCGCGACAGTGCCCGCCGACCCTTCACTCCGGTTCAATTGCCGGAGCGCTTGGCGAATTCCAACGATATTGCCCCCATGTTGCGCGGCGCCGTCGCCGTTGACCGCGGAGGAGGCAAGTTCGATCGCATGATCAGTCACTTTCGCACGTCGGCGGCGATTGTTGAATTCGTCAGCGCCGGCAGCGCCGCCGAACTTGCCAAGCGCGGCGTCTCGACTCCCGACCTGTCGATCCGTATCAAAACCGGCCCGATGACGCTCCCCGCACCCGACAAAACCAGGCTCGATGCGTTTCGGGCCGTTGTCGTTGAGCGGGTCGCCGCTTTCGCCGCCGAGTATGAGGAGTATTTCCGCACAAACGCTGCGCGCAGCGAAGCCAAGCTCATCATGCTGGATCCAATGCCGCGACTGACTCTCGTTCAGGGGCTTGGCATGTTCGGGCACGGCCGCAGTCTACGTGAAGCGAAAATTGCTGCGGACATCGGCGAAATGTGGATGGAAGCCGTTCGCGGCGCCGAGTCCATCGGCCGTTTTGAGCCGGTGAACCGACCCGATCTCTTCGACCTCGAATATTGGTCCCTCGAGCAGGCGAAACTCGCAGGCGCAAAGCCTAAGCCGTTTACTGGCCAGATCGTCCTGGTGACCGGAGGCGCGGGGGCCATTGGCGCCGCGACCGCGAAAGCCTTTGCGGTTGCGGGCGCGCATGTCGCCATTCTCGATATTGACGCGGATAAGGCGGCCAAGGTGGCCAGGGAAATAGGCAATGACTCGATCGGCATCGCCGGCGACGTAGTCGAGGCATCGTCGGTCCGAAATGCGTTCGAAACCGCTGTCGCCCGTTTCGGCGGCGTCGACGTCGTTGTCTCCAACGCCGGCGCGGCCTGGGAGGGTCCGATCGCGACATTGGACGAAGCGGTGTTGCGTAGGAGTTTTGAGCTCAACTTCTTTGCCCATCAGAATGTCGCTCAAAATGCGGTTCGGATCATGCGGGAGCAGAGGACGGGCGGCGTCCTGTTGTTCAATGCCAGCAAGCAGGCCGTAAATCCCGGGGCCAATTTCGGCGCCTATGGCGTCCCAAAAGCGGCGACACTGTTCCTGTCGCGGCAATACGCGCTCGAGCATGGCGCCGATCGTATCCGCGTCAACGCGGTCAACGCGGATCGCATCCGTTCCGGGCTTCTCGACGACGACCTTATTTCCCGCCGCGCCAAGGCGCGCAGCATCTCGGTCGAAGACTATATGGCCGGCAATTTGCTTGGGCTCGAGGTGACGGCGGACGACGTCGCCCAGGCGTTTCTTCACCAGGCCCTCGCAGAGCGTTCGACGGCGGGAGTCAGCACCGTCGATGGCGGAAACATCGCCGCGGCGCTGCGCTAGCCGTCTTTCAGACTTACTCATGCGTGGGCCGTTTGCGCGCGACCGGCGCCGATTGGCAAATGTAAACTCGGCGGCATTGAAGGCGACAGCACGGTGAAAAGAACATGCCGGACACCGGAAGAAACCCTCCTGGCGCCGAGGGGGAGATGATCGGAGGCCGGTAGGTCGCGTAACAGGCTCAACCGGGGACGAGATGGGCGCTCCAAGGTTCAATTGACATCGTCGTTCGAAACCTCATGCGGGTTCTCGATCCTCGGCCAGATTTCGCGCGCCAACTTGCAGTAGTTGGTTTCGCGGGGATGCGAGGGATAGGGCGCGCCGGCGTCGATGTAGACGATGCCTTCTGCGATGGGCGCGAAGCCGGCATAAAAATGATTGGTCGATTTGACGAGAAGCAGGGCCTTTTTTTTCGGATCGACGCCGAGATTAGAAAATACGTCAGGCTCAAAAGTCTGGGTGCGGTTGGTGTTGAGGACGATTTCGATATCCGTGCCCGCGATCCGGACCAGCGCCGAGGCGCCGAGCGTAACGCGGCTCGCGCCGAAACTCTGCCAGGATTCTGTTGTCGCCCTTACAACCTCGACCTGCGCGTCGATCGGCGCGCCGCCATCCGGCCCCGCCTTGCCGCCAAAACGAAGCTGCAGCCTGGCGCCTTCGCCGGCCGCCAGGCAGAAGGTAACGGCTATTGGGTCCCAGATCGTCGCCACCGCGAAATTGTCGAGGCCGCGCTCCAGCATACGGCGCAGGATCAGCGTGCCGTCGCCCGCGACGCCTCCGCCGGGATTGTCCCAGACGTCGGCAACGACGGCCGGCTTGCCGGATTGGACCGCCACGAGGCGCAACGCCGCATTTAGCCCCTCGTCGATGCCAAGCATCGGCATTGCGGTCTTTCCGCGCAACGCGAAAATCTCCATGCCGAGCGAATGCGCGAGCGCCCGCGCCCTTTTGCAGTCGCCGTCGGTGATCGCCAGCATCTGCGTGCCCATTTCGGGTACATCCGCGGCCATGAAGCCGTGGATCAGCGAAAGCGAGAGCACGCCATCCTGACCTTGCATCGCCTTGAGCCGATCGACGAAGGAACGCATCGGCTCGCGGCTGGTGGGAAAAACGTCGATCATCCGGCAGTCGAAGGCGGCCATGACGGGCTTGATCTCACCGCGCAGGGTTCTGAGCGCGAGATCGACGACGTGCTCGCCGCGCTCGAAAAAGTCGGTGTGCGGAAATTCGAGAAACACGGCGAGAATATCCGCGTTGGCGAGGCGCTTTTTCGTCAGATGGCTATGCGGATCCAGTTCGGCCGCGATCAGCGCTTGCCCGCCGACGATCGCGCGCGCGCGTTCGAGGATATCGCCCTCGCAATCGTCGTAGCCTTGCGCCACCATGGCGCCATGCAGGCCGAACACCACGCCATCGACCGGCAAAGCTGCCCGCAATTGTCCGAGAATTTCGTCGCGCAGGTCTTCATAGGCCTCGCGCCGCAACAGGCCTCCCGGCTCCGCCCAAGCGGCCGTGCCTTCGATCAACGTGAACCCCTCTTGAGCGGCGCGACGGCGCAGCACGACCATCGGCGACGAGCACAGCGTAGGAGTCTGAGGATGCTGGCCGGGTCCGGCATAGAACGCGCACTCGAAGCTCGCGCGGTCGGTGGGCACCGGCGAGAAGGTGTTGGTTTCGGTGGCGAGAGAAGCGGTGAAGATGCGCATTGTCAATTATGTTTCCGAATGTCACAGCGGCTTGTAAGCGACGGCCTCGATCTCGATGCGAATGTCGATCATCAGCCGCGCCTCCATCGTCGTGCGGGCCGGCGGGTTTTGCGGGAAATAGCTGGCGTAGACCTTGTTGAAGGCCCCGAAATCCCTGGCGTCCGACAGGACGACCAGCGTCTTGATAACGTCCGCCAGTTCGGCGCCCGCGAGCCGCAGCGCCGCCTCGATGTTGGCGATCACCTGACGCGTCTGCGCCTCGACGCCGCCGGCGACGATCACGCCATCTGCCCCCACCGGCACTTGGCCCGAGACGAAGATGAAATCGCCCGCCCGCACTGCGGGCGACAGCGGCACATGCGAAACGCCGAAATGCTTTCTCACGACAGAACCCTTATTTCTATTTGACGGCGCCCAGCGCCAGTCCGCGCACGAGGTAGCGCTGCAGCCAGGCGAAAATAATCGCGACCGGCACCGAGGCCAGGAACGCCGCGGCCATCACATAATGCCAATCAACGGTGTAGCGGCCCGCTACCAGCGAGAAAACCCGGATTGGCAGAGTGTAGTTCTCCTCCCGCCGCAGCATCGTCAGCGCGATGACGAATTCATTCCACGCGTTGATGAAGGTGAAGATCGCGGTCACAACCATCGCGGGCGCCGCAAGCGGCAGGAATACGGTCAGCAGCGTTCGCCAGCGTCCCGCGCCCTCCATCCATGCCGCTTCCTCGAGGTCCCGCGGTATGGTGGAGAAATAGCTCTGCAGCATCCAGACGCAGAACGCGATGTTGAAAGCGACGTATACCCACATCAGCACATTCAGATTGTCGATCATTCCCAGACTGGCGACGAGACGGAACAGGCCGATGACCAGCACGATCGGCGAAAGCATCTGCGACACGAGCAGGAATTGCCGGAACGCGCCCTGGCCGAAGAAGCGAAACCGGGCCAGGGCGTAGGCCGCCGGGATCGAAACGACCAGGGTCAGCGCCGTCGTCAGGCTCGAAACATAGAGCGAATTGAACAGCGCGGGCGCAATGCCCGAACTCTCCCACATCTCCGGAAAATTCTGCCATCGCCATTCGTGCGGCCACCAATTGGGGTCGTGCACTTCGGTCGCCGATTTCAGCGCTGTAATCGTCATGACCGCGTAGGGAAACAGGATCACGACCACGATCGGCGCGAGGAAGGCCCAGAACAACAGCGAGCGGATGAGCTTCCTTCGCTTCATTCCGAAGCCTCCTCGCGCGTCGTCAATCGGACGTAGATCATGGTGAAGACGAGCAGGATCGCGAACATGATCAACGAAACCGCGGCGGCCTCGCCAAGCTTCCCGAGGCGAAAGCCAAGCTTGTAGAGATAAGTGACGAGAATGTCGGTCGAGTTGGCCGGGCCGCCCTGCGTAGTCGCCCAGATGATGGGGAACGAGTTGAAGACGTAGATCGTGTTGAGCACGAAGGCGATGTTGATGAAGGGCCGCAATAGCGGCAGCGTGATCAGCCGGAACTGATCCCAACTTCCCGCGCCTTCGATGGCGGCGGCGTCATAAAGGTCCTCGGGAACTGAGGAAAGGCCGCCGAGAAAAATCGTCACCGTGAAGGGAATCGAGACCAGAATACCAATCAGGATCTGCATTGGGAACGCCGTCGAGGCCTTTGCGAGCCATTGAACATTCTCGTTCATCATGCCGAGGTCGCGCAGGCCCGAATTGAGCATGCCGCTCTCGCCGCTGAGCGCCCAGCGCCAAACGATGGCGGTCATCGTCAGCGAGATGGCCCAAGGCAACATGATCAGCACACGCGCCAAGGCGCGGCCGTAGAAATCCTCGTTGAGGATGAGCGCAATCGGCGTCGAGACGATCAACGTGCCGATGACGACGGCCGCCGTCCAGGCCAAGGTCCGCCAAAGGGCGGCGAAGAAATCGGGATCGGCGAACAATTCCCTGAAGTTGTCGAGCGCGAAGGCGCCCCTGATGACGCCAAAGCGGTTGACGTCGTGCAGCGCGAGCGCGACGATCTCGCCGACCGGCCAGAGAATGATCGCCGCAGCGAGCAGGAAGCTCGGAAAAATCATCAGATAGGGCGTCGCACCGCGGGGCATTTCGTGAAGACTCTTCGGAACTCGGCGCGTTTGCGAAGGGTCCACGCCGCCCGCGCGAGAATGCGGGGCGGCGTGGCACGGATCAGTTCTTGCTCAAGGTCGCGTTGATCTTGGCCGCCGCGTCCTTCAGCGTGGTCTCGATGTCGGCCTCGCCGAGATAAATCTTCTGCACCGCGTTGGAGGTCGTCTGCGCGATGTCCTCCCACCCCGGGATGACCGGCGCGAACCGCGCCTTCGGCAACAGCGAGGCGAACACCTTCAGGTCGGGATCGTTCGCGAACAGCGGATTCTTCGCCTCCTCAGCGTTGACGGGCAGGAAGCCCTCGACCTTGTCGAACGCAACGCGCTGTTCGGTGGTGAAGATGAAGTCGAGGAACTTCCAGGCTTCGTCCTTCACCTTCGAGTTGGCGAACAGCACGATCGAGTCGGTCACGCCATAAGTGCCCTGGTCGCCCGACGGACCCGAGGGAATGGCCGCGACGCCATAGTTGAGGTTGGGCGCTTCCTTCTTGATCTGACCGGAGAGGAAGGGCGCGGTAATTACCGTCGCGACCTTGCCCTGCTTGAACAGGTTCTGCACGTCTTCGCGGTTGTAGGAGGTGACGCCCGGCTCGGTCAGACCGGCGTCGATGAAGCTCTTATACAGCTTGGCCGCATCGACCGCCGCCGGGCTGTCGATACCCGACTTGCCGTTCTTGATGATCTCACCGCCGTAGGACCACAGGCCGTAGTAAAAGTAGACGTCGGTCTCGATTTCCTTGCCTTGCAGGCCGAAGGGAAACACGCCGCCTCCGGTCGCCTTGATCTTGTCGGCGGCGGTCTTGAAGTCGGCCCAGGAAGTCGGCAGCGAGTCGTAGCCGGCCTTTTTGAAGACGTCTTTGCTATAGTACATCGCGCGCGCCGAGGCGGCGATCGGCAGGCCATAGATCTTGCCGTTCAACACAGACGGCGTCAGAAAGGTGTCGATGAAGCGCGCCTTGAACGGCGGCGTCACATAAGAGTCCAGCGGCGCGACGACGCCCTGGCTCACGTAATCAAGCAACCAGCGCGTCCCGATGATCGAGAGGTCGGCGTTGGCGCCAGCCGATATATCGGTGGTCAGCTTTTGCTGAAGGTTGTCCCATGGTACGACTTCGATCTGAATCTTCGTGCCGGGATTGGCCGCTTCGAACGCCCTGGCGGCGGCGTCGAAATAGGGCCCGGTGCCTTTCGAATATTCGGCAATCGTGACCCGCACGGTCCCGGCGTCCGCCGCACTGACCAGAGCCAACAGGCCGGCGCCTGCGCAAAGAAGGGCCTTGGCGAAATTCATCATTTGGTCGCTTCCCCTTTCGTCCGTCGTGGAAAAACCTCACGTCTTGCCACGTTTTTCGCGCCCGCTTCCGGCGCGCGTGATTGCGTGTCGCTCATCGTCGATCCACGCCGCTGACGCAAACCTTGCATGTAATTTAATTTCAGACAAGCAACTAATCTCGGCAGCGCTAGGAATATTTTTGTTGCTTTATTTCATGCCTGTGGTCTTCTTGAGCGTCGTTAGCCGTCAGGCATCGGCGCGGAAACCGACCCAATGTCGCATGAGGAAAACGCCCTTTCCTGCTTCCAACTTTCGGGCAAGCGCGTGCTGTTGACCGGTGCGGGCGGCGGCATCGGCCGCGCTCTCGCTTCGCTGTTCGCCACGGCAGGCGCGAGCGTGATTGGCGCCGACATTTCGTTGGGCGCGATGGACGGGCTTGCCTTTTCCGAGCGTCTCGCCTTCGATCTCGCCGATCCCGCCGCCATCGAGGCCGCAATCGTTCCCTGGATTCGCCAGCGCGGCGCGCCTGACATTCTCATCAGCAATGCTGGCTACACCCGCGCCGAAACGCTGTCTCAGGTCGACGCAGCGGCCTGGGAGCGCGAGCTGGCGATCAACCTCTCGGGCGCGCGCCATGTGGCTACGCCGATCCTCGAGGCGATGGCGGAGCGCGGGGGCGGATCGATCGTCTTCATCGCCTCGGTCAACGCCCTCGGCCATTATGGCAATCCCGCCTATTCCGCAGCCAAGGCGGGGCTGTTGGCCTACGCCCGGTCGATTGCGCTTGAGCGCGGCGGCAGGGGCGTGCGCGCCAACGTCCTCTGTCCGGGGTCGGTCAGAACGCCGTCCTGGGATCATCGGCTGGAAAAGGCGCCGGAACTCTTGAGCCGAGTGCTTCCACACTATCCACTCGGCCGTCTCGTGACGCCGGAAGAGGTCGCGAGCGCCGCGTTGTTCCTCGCCTCGGATTTCGCGTCTGGCGTCACCGGAGCGACGCTTGCCGTCGATGCGGGCCTGACCGCGGGCAATCTTCGCTTCGTAAACGACGTGCTGGGAGGCGACTGAAATGGCTTCGCTACGCATCGAGCGAGTCGTCAAGGCCTATGGTCCGACGCGCGTACTGCACGGCGTCGATCTTGCTGTCGCGGATGGCGAGTTCGTCGTCCTTGTGGGTCCGTCCGGTTGCGGCAAGTCGACATTGCTGCGCATGATCGCCGGCCTCGACGATATCTCTTCGGGCGAGATGTGGATCGGCGATCGTCTCTCAAACAACGTGCCGCCCCAGGCGCGCAACATCTCGATGGTGTTTCAGAGCTACGCATTGTTTCCGCACATGAGTGTCAGGGCCAATGTCGGATTTGGCCCGCGCATCCGGCGCGAAGCGAAAGAGACCATCGCCGCCAAGGTCGCCAAGGCGGCGCGGACGCTCAATCTTTCCGACTATCTCGACCGTCTGCCGCGCCAACTTTCGGGCGGCCAACGCCAGCGCGTCGCGATGGGCCGCACGATCGTGCGCGAGCCCGATCTGTTCTTGTTCGACGAGCCGCTCTCCAATCTCGACGCCAAGCTGCGCGTGCAGATGCGCACCGAAATCAAGGCGCTGCATCAGGCGTTGAAGACCACGATCGTTTACGTCACGCACGACCAGATCGAGGCGATGACCATGGCCGATAGAATCGTCGTCATGAATGCGGGTCGGATCGAGCAGGTCGGCTCGCCGCTGGAGCTCTACGATTTTCCGGTCAATCGCTTCGTCGCCAGTTTTCTAGGTTCGCCGTCGATGAGTTTCATTCCGGGCGTCGTGGAACGCGGCGACGGTCCGGCGCAACTGCGCGTGGCCGACGGCGTCGCGCTGCCGCTGGGCGAGACTTCGGCGGCCTCGGGCCGAACAGTGGCGATAGGCGTCCGTCCCGAACATTACCGCGTCTCCGGGCAAAGCGGCGCTGTCCCGTTCAAGGTCGCAGTGGTCGAGCCGACCGGCGCCGAAACCCATATTTTTGGCCAGATCGCGGGCGCCGAGGTGCGTTGCGTGTTCCGCGAGCGACTGGCCGCGGCGCCCGGCGACGTACTGCGCCTCAGCGTGGATCCCAAGCATATACATGTGTTCGACGCCGAATCCGGCGTCCGGCTGTGAATGCGCCGGCTGTGCAGGCCTCGATCGACATCGTCGCCCGCATGCGCGAGATCGCGGTGGACGGCAGCCGCTCCGACAAACTCCTGGCGGCGGAAATTCTCGCCGATCCGGATTTCGCGACACGAGCGGCGATTTCGCGGCTGGCCGAACGCGCAGGCGTCAGCCAGCCGACGGTGACGCGCTTCTGCCGTTCGCTTGGATGCGCCGGCCTGCACGACTTCAAGGTGCGGCTCGCCCAGGCGGTCGCGACGACGGGGCGATACATCAAGCCGGCGACCGAGACGCAAAACGGCGCGGGGCACGTGGCGCAACTCATCGCGACGGGCGCGCATGGGGCCATTGAATCCGTTCAGGCCGGCCTCGACGATGCCGCGCTGGCGCGCGCCGCCGACCTCGTCACGGGCGCGCGAATGGTGCGCGCCTATGGCTCGGGGGGCAGTTCGTCGCTAGCGGCGGTCGAACTGGAAAATCGGCTGTTCCGCCTCGGCCTTCACGTCGCTTCGCATATCGACGCGGAGATGCAGCGCATGACTGCGGCGGTCGCCGACGCCGACGCGGTCATCGTGGCCTATTCCGTCTCCGGCGAGTTGCGCTCGATCATCGAGGCGGTGACGACGGCGCGGCTCTATGGCGCGAAGGTGATCGCCATCACCGCGCCCGGATCGACGCTCGCCGCCGCCGCGAATGTGACCCTCCCGTTCCTGGTCGACGAGATCATGAACGTATTCCGCCCATCCCCCGCGCGCTACGCCATGCTCGCGCTCACGGATATGCTCGCGATGTCGGTCGCCGAGCGCATCGGCGCCCCCGCGATCGAGCGGATGCGGCGGATCAAACATCAACAGAACTACGCCAAGGGCGACGCCGCGCGCCTGCCGCTGGGAGACTGAAGCAAAATGGAAACGCTCGACACGCCCTGCGTGCTGATTGATCTGACAAAGGTCGAGGCCAACCTCGCGCGCGCGCAGAAATATGCCGACGCGCACGGATTGAAGCTGCGCCCGCATATCAAGACGCACAAGCTCGTTCGCTTCGCGCGTCGGCAGGTCGAGCTCGGCGCGATTGGAATTACCTGCCAGAAGCTCGGCGAGGCCGAGGTGATGGCGGAGGGCGGAATCGCGGACATTTTCCTGCCCTACAACATCCTGGGGGACCGCAAGCTGGCGCGACTGAAAGCGCTGTCCCAGCGCATAAAACTTTCTGTCACCGCCGACAATACGACGACCGTCGCGGGCATCGCGGCGACCTTCGCCGACTCAGGAGGGCCGCTCGACGTGCTGGTCGAATGCGACACCGGCATGGGCCGCTGCGGCGTACAGACTCCCGCGGAGGCCCTGCGCCTTGCGCGCGCGATCGCCGCCGCGCGGGGGCTCGCGTTCGCGGGGCTCATGACTTATCCCGCCGCGGGCAAGGTCGAGGCCAACGCGGCCTGGTTGAACGAAGCCGTTGCGCTGCTGACGGGCGATGGACTGGCGCCCCGCGTTGTCTCCAATGGCGGGACGCCCGATCTCTGGCGCGCCGACGAAGTGAAAGCCGCGACAGAACACCGGCCGGGCACTTACATCTATCTCGATCGCTATCAGGTCGCCAAGGGCGTCGGCGGCCTCGAGGATTGCGCGCTGAGCGTGCTCACGACCGTCGTCAGCCGGCCTACGCCTGACCGCGCCATCGTCGACGCCGGCTCGAAGGCTTTGACGAGCGATACACTGGGCATGGATGGCTTCGGGTTCGTGGTCGAATATCCCGACGCCATCATCCGCTCATTGAGCGAAGAGCACGGCTCAATCGATTTCTCCCATTGCGCCGCCCGGCCCGTCGTCGGCGAGCGCGTCCGCGTCATTCCCAATCACGCCTGCGTCGTCTCCAACCTGTTCGATCGCGTCGCGCTGGTGAATGATGAGGGCTTGGTCGAAATGCAGACGGTTGACGCGCGCGGGCGCGTCGACTGAATTTCAACGAGAGGACCGCATGGGCGCCGCCGTCAACCCGTTTGCCAACGATCCCGATCGCCATGCCATCTGGGAGATGCTGGTCAATCGCGATATCGAGGCGTTTCTCGGGCGCGACTGGGCGCGGGTGCAAGACGATTTCGTCGCCGAGGCGTTTTTCGGCTTGCACGCCCACTTCAAGCCTAATCCCGACGACTGGACCATGGAATTCCCCGACCTCGCGGTCTATCGCGACGAATGGCTGCTTCAAGCCGAGGAGACCGCAGCGACCCTCTATGCCGAGCCCTTGGCGCCGGCGATCTTCCGCGCCACCGACCTCGGCGTGATCGAGATTTCGGGCAACCGCGCGCTCGCACGGAAAAAATTCAACGGCGTGATCGCCCGCGCCGACGGCGGCGACGACAGGCTCGACTGGCAGACGCTTTATATCTGCGCCAAGCGCGACGGCCGCTGGAAGATCACAAGCTTCGTTGGATATATGCCCAGGGAGATGAGGGGATAGTGGTTGGTTGACATCATAGGTTTGTGAGATTTGGTGTTTGACGTCCTCAAGGGGGCGTTTGTAGAAATGTCTTCGTCGATCACATCTGCAAGTCGGTCAAATACCAGGCGGTTTACCTTCGCGCCAATGAAAAAGTCGGCGTCGCGCGCCGGCATATCCCGTTGATTGAGGCGCCCATGACTGGAGTGTCCGCGACTGACCTCCATTTCGACGGCGCCGGCATGATAGCTTTGTCCGCCATGCGTCCACGCTGAGATCATTTTTGATAGGTCCCCGCAAGTTCGACTCGCAGCTTCCCCTTCTGAATCTTACCGGTCGCCGTCTTGGGCATGGCCGTGGTTGTAAGAACTCGCTTGGGGCACTTGAAAGGGCTCAGATGGTCGCGCAACTTGGCGAGCAGTTCGCTCTCGTCAATCTTGTGCCCTTCCTTCGCGACGACGACCGCCGTAACCGCCTCGCCCCAATGGTCATGTGGCAAGCCGACGACGGCGGTTTCCAAGACCCCGGGATCGGCTGCGTATATGGCCTTCTCGACCTCGATGGACGCCACGTTTTCGCCACCTGTCTTGATGACGTCCTTGAACCGATCCTCGAACCAAAGGACGCCGTCGGCGTCGAAATGCCCGCAGTCGCCGGAATGAAACCAACCATGCTTGAAAGCCGCGTCGGTGGCGGCGGCGTCACGCAGGTACTCGGTCATCACTTGCGGACCTCGATAGACGATCTCGCCCGATTGCCCTTGCGGGAGAAGGCGCCCATTTCCGTCCATGATGGCGACCTGAGCGTTCGGAGCGGGCGTGCCGACCGCTCCGGGATGGCTCAGTTGGTGTTCGGGCCGGAAGTAGACCGCGAGGGGGTTCATCTCGGTCTGACCAAACATCAGCGAGAATTCGCAACCGAATCTCGCCATGGCGTTCTTCAATTCGTGCGTCGGCATCGGCGCCATCGCGTAGACCGCGAGCCTGACGCTGGAAACATCGCGGGAGCGAACGTCGAGTTGCTCGATCATCGCACGGTACATCGTCGGCAGCGCGAAGACGAGCGTAAGCCGTTCGGACTCGATGAGGTTGAGCAGGCGAATGGCGTCGAACCCTTTTTGCAGGAATAGCGCAGCGCCGACGGCGATGGCGGGCGTGACGAAGGCGTTGAGTTGCGCCGTGTGAAAGAGCGGCATCAGCACGGTCATGCGATCGTTCGACGACATTCGCGCTTCGATGGCGACGCCCATCGACTCCAGATAAACGGCCAGATGGCTGCTGACGACTCCCTTCGGGGCCGAGGTAGTGCCGCTCGTGTAGAGATAGGAAATCGGGTCGCGATCCTCGACCATGACCTCCAACTCGTCCGGCATGCAGTCTTCGGAGAGCTTCGCCAGCGATTGCGCGCGGCGGCCGGAAATGTCCACTTCCTCGCCATGACCGATGACCAGAACGTCTCTGAGGCCGGGCGCGTCGTCGAGGCCGGACTTCAGTTGGTCCATCAGCCCACGTTCGACGACCACGCCTTTCGCCCGCGCATGGGCCAGCACGTAGCCAAGTTCCTTGTTCCGCCAGAACAGGTTGATCGGCACGCAGACGAGGCCGAGCTTCGCGCAGGCGAAATAGACGCACAGGAACTCGACGTTGTTGGTCGACATCAGCGCCAGGACGTCCCCGCGCCCATAGCCGAGCGCGCTGAGCGCCTGCGCCGTCCGGTTGGTGGATTCGTTGAGCTGCCGATACGTCAGCCGCATTTCGCCGTCGACGACCGCGAGCGACTCGGGACTCCGCGCCGCGCTTCTCACGAGCATGTCGCCGACGTTCACGCGTGAAATCAGGTTCCGGTCCAACGTGAGATCCATCGGCTGTCCTCCCTCTTTTGGCCTTGCAAGAGGGCGCGGCGGTCGCGCCATCTCGTGGAATTGCTTCGTCCGAATTCCTTGTTCGCGATGCTATGCGGCGCGGCGCATCGATATCAAGTCTGGAAAGCGGCGCCGGCGAAGAAATGCGTCCTCGCAATTGACGCCAACCCACGCGTGTCGAAAGGCTTGCCGATCGAACACCTCGACCGCGTTTGGCGAAGAAGGCGGCAATTTCCGCCTTCATTTCCGGTGAGCGGCCGGTGACGCCTTGCAGGTCGCGCTCCAGACCGAGGTGGACTTCGAGGCCGGCGCCGGTGGCCGGCGAAATCAGCCGCTTCGTGGCTGTGGCCGCGTCCGGCGCACGCTCCGCGAGGCGCCGCGCGATGGCGTTGGCCTCGCTCGCCAGCGCGGCATCGTCGTAGACCGGCCAAATCAGCCCCCAGCTTTGCGCTTCCTCCGCGCTGACGCGGTCGCCGGGCAACGTGGCCGGCGCCGCGCGCACGCGGCCGGCAAGGCCGGGCATGAACAGAGTGAGCCAGTAACCGCTTCAACTTACTGGGCGTCAACCTCACGTCCCGCTCATCCGCCGCAGTCGGCCAGTCGATCACCGCTTTGTCCAAAGCGTTCCTCAGCAGCCCATGTTCCCTGATCGCGAAGTCTACGAAGCGCTTCAGCAGGGTCATTTCACGCCGAACCGTACTTGGGGGGATCGTTCCAAACGGTTTGGCAAGCTTCGGACTGGACGCGTTGGATCGAAGCGTCCCGTCTTTCTCGAAGAGCTCAGGCGGGGGGCATACGGCGTAGCGACGTACGGACCTCGCGTGGGCATCTCCGTGAGCCGGTGATCGCGCCGAGCCGCAAATAACTTCGGGGTGAGATTCGCGAGCGCATACACGCATATCGATGTCCCTTCGCGGTTGAAACGCTCAAGTCGTGCGCGTTCCGAGGCGCGAGAGGTTTCCGCACGGCGCTTGTCGTTCATCTCTGTAAGGTACTGATCGATCGTATTGCCGAACGTCGTTTTCTTCGGCGACCGAGTATCGATTAGGTCGCCCGCCTACATTTCAGCAAGCCGGGCCACGCCCCACCGGTCGGCTTCCGCACGAGTCAGGAAATCCTTCGACTGATAAGGAAATCCTGCTTTCAGAATTTGAGCGCGATACGAGCTTTTAGCGCGCCGGCTTGGCGTAAGACCCTTTGCCGCCTTTGCCATCGTCGCCTCTGAGAAGGAAATCGAAGGCTTTACAGCGCCAGGACCGCGCCAGATAAGCGAGCCGTCATTTACACGATCCTAAGCACTTCTTATAAGCTACTGATATTATTTACGAAAATTGGCGCGCCCGAAGGGATTCGAACCCCTGGCCTTTGCCTTCGGAGGGCAACGCTCTATCCAGCTGAGCTACGGGCGCTTTACCGAAACCGTGCATAGACGATTTCGGCGCGGATGGAAACCCGT
>Ga0302150_10000141_pt1 | contig 28838 bp, 16 predicted proteins | sample I_Bog_N1_2_FD_198635 | JGI IMG/M metagenome (GOLD analysis project Ga0302150, IMG submission 198635) | Peat permafrost microbial communities from Stordalen Mire near Abisko, Sweden - I_Bog_N1_2 | ecosystem: Environmental > Terrestrial > Soil > Wetlands > Peat | place: Sweden: Abisko, Stordalen... | reverse complement strand
AGCGGCTATAGCCACAACCTTGTAGCAAAGCTCGACCAGAACTTCAGCGAACGCAGCCGCCTGTCGGCACGCTGGTTTTTCGGACAGGGCTATGCCGTAGCTCCTGATTGCATTTACGTCTGCGGCTACTTGCCAGAGTACTTCCAGACTGTTCCTTCGCACATCCAGAACTACGATGTGGTTTGGAATTACATACTGAAACCCAACCTGAGCAACCAGCTCGCCGCTGGCGCCAGCTTCTTCACGCAGGGCTTTGTCGATGCCGACCACACCCAGGATGTTCTGGCCCTGACAGGCCTGGATACGGGCTCCAGCCTACCCGGCTCTCCTCAGATCACCATCAACGGCTTCGACTCAATCGGCATCACGCCCCTCTCTGGTCGCAACGACATCACCGGCCACATCACCGATACGGTCTCGTGGACGGTTGGCAAGCACCAGTTGCGTTTTGGCCTGGAGTATCGTCGCGCCTACATTGACCTCTATTACAATTTCGGAGGCCTCGGCGCCTTCTACTTTGGCAACAGCGGAATTCTCGGGCCGTGGGGGACCTCTACCGCTATCAGTGACCCGAATGTACAGAGCCTGGCGGATTACCTCGCAGGCTACTCTGGGAACTATAGCGATATCCTCGGCAATGAGGAGCGCTTCATTTATACGCACACCGGCACAGCGTTTGCGGAGGACTCGTGGCAGGTTACTCCCAAGTTGAACGTCAACCTCGGAGTGCGTTATGACTACCAGCAGCCTTTCTATACCAACGAACCGAACCTCTCCACTTTTGAACCCAACAACGGTGGTCTGGTCGTAGCTGGCTCGAGCGGTAAGCAGCAGTACATCTACAACAGTAACAAGCTCAACATTTCGCCACGCGTCGGACTTGCTTACCAGTTGCACCCGGGCACGCTTGTCCGCGGTAACTTCGGCGTCTACTTCGATCAGCCCGCCGGCCAAGCGTTCTTTGGCAACATCGGCATTCCCAATGGTGGCGCTGGCGGCGTCAACAATAACCCGGCAGGCACCGAGCCGAATGAGTCGATCGTCGAAGGCGCGCCCAATCCTCTGGCGCCTATATGGTCCATCAATAATCCTCCGGTTCCGATCTTCACCGCCGCTGCGGGTCAGCCCACAGGGTCGAACGTGGTGTCTATTTACTCGGTAACACCCAACTTCAAAACTCCCTACGCCGAAATGTTCGGCTTGAATGTTGAGCAGAGTCTCGGCCGGGCCTGGCAATTGAACCTGGGCTACGTGGGTACCCTTAGTCGGCACAACCTGGTCCTGCAGGACATCAACCAGTCAGCGGTGGTTCCGGGCGAGCAACTTGACCACAGCACCTCGACAGTGACCGTGGGTACAAATACGTTCTCTGCCCAGCAAGCCTCGCGCCCATACTTCAGCCAGTATCCCAACTTCGGCATCATCAACCAGTTGAACTCTGCTGCTGGCTCCAGCTACAACGCTCTGCAGGTTATGCTGCGCAGCAACTCCTGGCATGGTCTTACGTCCCAGTTTTCTTATGCCTGGAGCCACAACCTGGATGACTCCACCGCCTTCAATATTCTTCCTCAGGATTCCTCCAATCTCAAGGGCGACTGGGGTAACTCGAATTACGATATTCGCAATCACTTTTCGGCGTTTCTCAACTACGACATTCCGAGTTTCTCGCACGGACCGGAGGCTTTGACCCATGGCTGGGAGTTGGATGGCGTGCTTAAGTTCCAGAGCGGCGAGCCAGTGAATGTCCTCAGCGGCCTGGACAACAGCGGTACGGGCGAGAATGAGGATCGCGCCAGCAAGATTGGACCAGCCCTCAATGGCAATCGCTCGGTGCAGTCGAACTCGTACGCGCAGTATCTGAACCCGAATAGCTTTGTCGAGCCAGCACTCGGCACCTACGGCAATCTCGGTCGCAACCAGGTTACCGGACCTGGCTTCGGGGATGTGGATCTTTCGCTGGTCAAGACTACTCCGCTCTATAAGGATCGGGTGCGCGCGCAGTTCCGTGTCGAGATGTTCAACGTCTTCAACCGCACGAATTTATCGCCACCGAATAATAGCCTTGCCGATGGTTCCACGTTCGGCCAGAGCACTTCGACCATCGGCATCAATGAGGGAGCGCCCGGCATCGGTGCCGGCGAGCCATACAACACACAACTCGCTTTGAAGATCCTTTTCTAAAGCGCTTTCAACCTAACCCATCGAGCCGGCCCGTGTGGTCGGCTCGATGTCGTATTGCGAGAGTACTTCGGATCACAACTGGGTGACGGCAGGCTAAAGCAGACGGATGGGCCGATCGCCGGCAGTTCGCTTACTCTATAAACCTATGGTCTCTATCTCGCCGTTCTTCCGCTCTCTTGTCGTGATTGCCCTTCTTGCCGCAACCTTGCCTTCGGGGCGAGCCCAGACTGCTGCTCCGGATGTCGTGAGCGAGGTGAATCCGTTCATTGGTACGGCGAATGGGGGGAATGTTTTTCCTGGAGCATCGGTGCCCTTTGGCATGGTCCAGTTTTCTCCGGAGGCGACGCCGACCAATCCGAAGCGGATGATCGCGGCGCCGGGTGGGTATGAGTACAGTTCCACGGCGATTCGTGGCTTCTCGCTTACGAATGTGGAGGGATGGGGTTGCGCGGGCGGCTCGGGCGACGTGCCGGTGATGCCGACGACGGAAGAGGTGACGACGTCTCCTTCTACGGATTTTCGGCGAGCGTATAGTTCGACGTTCAAGCATGCGGACGAGCATGCGGCTCCGGGGTCTTATCGTGTACACCTGGGCAACGGAGTGGATGTTGTGCTGGCGGCCGGACTTCGCGTTGGTGCGGGCACGTTCACGTTTCCGGGGGGCAAGCCGGCCAATGTGCTGATTCGCACGTCTGACTCGGAGGTTGGTTCGACGGCTGCCGACTCTCACTTCGATCCGGAGACGGGGGTTGTGACGGGTTCGGTGACTAGCGGGAATTTCTGCGGATACATTGGGAGCGCCGATAAGAGCTACGAGGACAAGCGGCCTTACTACACGCTGCATTTCACGATGCACTTCGACGTGAAGCCGATTGCGCATGGAGCGTGGCACGAGACGGTTCTTTCGGCGGGGGCGACGTCGTCGGAGGGTGGAAGCGGGTTTGGAGCGAAGGGCTTCCCGGAGGCGGGCCATGGATCTGGGTTGTACCTGTCGTTCGCGCCGGGTGCGGAGGTGCGGGTTCGGATCGGCGTCTCGTATGTGTCGGCGGCGAATGCCGAGGCGAATCTGCAGGCGGAGGCTCCGGAGAAGACGACCACGGAGGACGTCGCTGCTCGCGCGGCGGAGGCTTGGAGAAAGCGGCTGGGACAGATTGAGGTGAAGGGTGGAACGCCGGACCAGCGGATTGTTTTTCGGACGGCGCAGTATCACTCGCTGATGACTCCTACGACGTACAGCGATGCTGACGGTGACTACGAGGGGATGGATCATCAGGTTCATCATGTGTCTGCCGGGCAGCACGCGCAGTATGCGAACTTCTCGGGTTGGGACGTCTACCGGTCGCAGTTTCAGCTGCTGACGTGGTTGGATCCGAGCCTTGGCAGTGATATTGCGCAGTCGCTGCTGAACCAATCGCGGCAGGATGGCGGGCGGTGGGATCGGTGGACGCATCTCTCGGGAGCGACGCATGTGATGAATGGCGATCCGGCAGCTCCGGCGATTGCGGATATCTACGCGTTCGGTGGACGTGGCTTTGAGGCGAAGGCCGCGCTGGCTTCGCTGGTCCACGCTGCCGATGTTCCGACCAAGGAAGACCTTAGCCAGGCGGGCTGCCCGGTGGAGTGCGTGGGCGAGCGTCCGGGGCTGGACCAGTGGCTGAAACTGCACTATATTCCGGTGGGAGCTCCGGCGTGGGGACCGGCTGCGGACACGCTGGAGGATTCGACGGCGGAGTTCGGCATCTCTGCGCTGGCAGGGCACCTTGGCGATCACGCGACGGAACGGAGGTTCCTCGAGCGGGCGCAGTATTGGAAGAATATCTGGAACCCGAAGGCCACTGCTGAAGGCGGCTACATGATGAATCGTAACGCCGATGGGACATGGCCTACGCTGCAGTCTGATGAAGACGACGATAACGACCAGACGCCGAAGCCGTTTACTCCGGCAACGGGCGCGGGCTTTGTGGAAGGCACGGCGGCACAGTATGTGTGGATGGTTCCATTCAACGTGGCAGGGCTGTTTGAGCAGATGGGAGGTGTGGACAAAGCCAGCGAGCGGCTTGACCACTTCTTCTACAAAGCCGACTCGACACCGGCGGTGACCAATGCGGGGCCGCTGCATGCGGAGCTGAATAATGAGCCGTCGGTCGAGACGCCGTGGCTGTATCTCTTCGCGCACAAGCCGTGGAAGACGCAGCAGCTGGTAAGAGAGGTGCTCAACACGATCTGGACGAACACTCCTGCGGGAATTCCGGGGAATGATGATCTGGGAGAGATGAGTTCGTGGTGCGTGTTCGCGTCGATCGGGCTTTATCCGGAGATACCGGGACGTGCGGAGCTGGTGATCGGCAGCCCGCTGTTTCCAGAGATCGTGATTCATCGCGCGGGAGGTGATCTGCACATCGAAGCTCCCAACGCTGCTACGCATAGCCCTTATGTTCAGGGACTGCAGGTGAATGGGAGGGCGAGCACGAAGACGTTCCTTCCAGAGGCGTTGACGCTGCACGGGGGGACGCTGAAGTTCGATCTGGGCTCGACTGCGGATACGACGTGGGGCACACAGGTGAGCGACGGGCCTCCGTCCTTCAGCCCACGGTAGCGAAGGTCACGGTGTGGGAATGGCGTCGCGGATGGTGGAGTGGACGTGCGTCTGCTCGAAGTCGCGATTGCGGACGTCGAGGACGATGGTGCGGTTGAAGAAGAAGAGGACGTGGAGTTTGAACTCGGTGCCGAAGGTGATGGGGAACCAGAGGGCGTCGGAGGTGTCGGCGGGCTCGGGGGCGTAGGTGACGGTGAAGCCGAGGCCGGGGACGCTGGTGCCGAGGAGGGTTCGGACGGCGAAGGGGATGTTGCGGGCCATGGTGGTGTGGACGAGAACGGGTTGGAAGGCGGTGGTGTCGATCCAGGCGTCGCCCTTCCAGCCGTAGTCGTCTTTGTCGCGGGGGACGAAGGTGATGTGGAAGCAGTCGCGGCCATTGATCGGGGCACGGCCGGCGAGGGTGTAGGTGTAGTCTGCCTGGATTTTGGAGGTGAGCGGGAAGAGGCCGGCGTCGATGCCGTCTTTGGAGTGGTGCGTGGTGAGGTTGTCGCGCATATCCTGGACGAGGTCGAGGTCCATAGGGTCGTCGTTGCCGACGGCGGGCTCGTCTGGATTTTTTGGCTTGCCGGATGGGGTGGGGAGTTGGGTGTAGTGGAGGTACTTTCCCTTGTAGAGCAGGCGGCCGTCGAGGGTGAGAAGCTTCTGCTCGGAACCTTTTTCGGTGGGGATGATGCGGAAGTCGGTGACTTCTTCGCAGCGAATGGTTTTGCCGCTGCGAGAGAAGGTGTGGGCGTGCTGGACGTAGAGATAGTGGGTTCGGGCGGCCTCGGAGCGGTCCTGGTTGGCGGCGACGCGCGACATGATGTCGGCGGCGGTGGGCTGCTGCGCGCGCGCGGCGGCGGTCAGGAGCAGGAAGAGGAAGGCGGCGGGTGGACGCATAGTCGTCAGTACGTTGCGGGGAGGATGAAGTTCCGAGCTGTGCTCAATTGATGGGACCGTCTCTGAGGGGGTTGCCGAAGTTTGGGGTGCCGTCGGGGTTCCAGGTGAAGCGTTGGGCGCGGGTCTGGCGGTTGGAGGGGGTAGGGTCGTCGGTTGATTTGGCGGCGTAGAGGAGCCAGTAGGAACCGTCGGCGGCAATGGCGAAGGTTCCTCGGCCGGGACCGTAGATGTGGTTGGCGGGGGATGCAGAGAAGACGGGCTGCGGGGACTTCTTCCAGTGGCTGCGATTGAGCGGGTCGCCGCCCTGGTAGGTGAGCAGGCCGAGGCAGTAGAGGGGCGATGCGGTGTCCGACGCGGAGTACACGATGAAGACGTTGCCGTGGTGATAGAGGGCGGTGGGGCCTTCGTTAACGGGATAGGTGCGGATACTGCCGGCACCTTTTTCCCAGGGGTATTCGGGCTCGGCGATGAGGGAGGGGGTGCCGGAGGGTTGCATAGGATGGGCGAGGCGGACGATCTGGATCGCGTTTTCGCCGCGATCAACGGTGACGTACATGAGGTAGTGGACGCCGTTGAGGGTGAGGACGGAGGGGTCGATGGCTGGACGGCCGAGGTTAAGCGGGCCCTTGAAGGTGTAGCTGCCGAGAGGATCGGCGGTGTCGGATTCCAGGACGTAGATGGCGTGCTCGCGGCTTGGTTGGCCGGTACTGTTGCTGGGCTGGCGGGCGGTGAAGTAGATCCACCAGCGTCCGTCGATCTGCCAGAGGGTGGGAGACCAGAGTTGGTCCATGCCGTCGGTTGGGGTGAAGACGACCTTGGATTCGCTGGAGGCGGTGGGGATGGTCTTGCCGCTCCAGATTGTGATGTTGTGGCCGGTGGTGGCGAGCAGGAGATAGCAGCCGTGGATGGGGTGGAGGGTGATGAAGGGGTCGGCGTTGGGGAGGATGGGATTTGCTGGCGCGGGGTTCGAGACGGATTGGGCGGCGCTGGTTAGGCAGAGGAGGCTGGCGATGAAGAGCGTGCTGAGGGTCGTTGCGATGCGGGCTGACATGGAGGTCTCCGATTCTGGCGCGGGCATGGGGTTGGGTGCTGGGGCGGTTCAGGGGGGAGCATAGCGTTCTTGGCTGCGGCCGCCAATCAACGAAGCAATCGCACAGCTATTTTCCGCATCGTCACGCCGGTAAGATAGGTTGCTTCGAAGTGGCCGATTCCGTGATCGCAGACTGCCTGTGGTGATTGCGCGCGCGCAGACGAATGTCGCAAATGTCAGCAGCGGAATGCATTGCCTGGTCAGCTTCATCTGTCGTTTCGCCTCTTGGGGCGTGGTTGTGGCGAGGAACTTTCGGCGCGAGCGAGCCAGGGGGTGGGATCGACACGCTGTCCATAGTAGACGAATACAAAATAGATGCGCTGTGGCTCTCCGATCGGGTTGCGAATCGTCTACTGATTGATCTTGTACAAAGGCCATGTGCGCGATGTTTTGGGGCAGGGAACTGCTGGGTCGGGTTGATCGTACAGACAGGCAGGTTGCGTTGCGTCGGTGGACGGCTTCAGGCTAGCCCGGCATAAGGAGTTTAGCGGGTGAGGTTTTGGGCTACAAGGAGTTGGTTGCCGCTGGTCGCAGGTGGGTTGTTGATTGCCGGCCGGAGTGCAGGGGCGCAGGTGGCGACGCAGGGAAATGACCAGGGTAAGCCGACGATCGCCAGCGAGGCTCGGCCGAAGTCGCAGCCGCTGCCGGATGCGAAGGTTCCGCTGCTGAGTGGGCTTGGGCAAAGTGGCGTAACCCTCAAACCTAATGCAAATGGCTTGTACTAGTCACTGGAGAAGTTATGAAAACGGTTTATGTCGTTCTGACAATGTTTATATTTGCTCAAGCCGCCCTTCCAGGCTTTGCAAAGAACAGTGTTGATCAATCTCCTGCTGGTACCGTTTCAAAATTATTTCCTTCGAGGATCTCTCAACAAAAAGTCGGAGACTGTGCCTTCCAATCAAGTCAGCCCGTGGTGGATCAGGGGATATCGATGAGCGCCACACCAGAGGGGGAGGTTACAATTTCCGGCAAAAATCAATCAAACCGAGTATGGACTTCCACTTATGAGGCAACACCGGGAGCAGGTTGTCAGCTGTGGAAGATGGACTTAGGTCAAAATGGACGACTTGCTCTTGCATTTATAGAGTTCGGCGCAGATAGTAGCGGCGGATGGGATACAACGCTTTCTCTCTTGCTGTTTGATGATGAGGGGCGGCCTTTTCCGTGGCAAGCGACGAGTCTTTTTACTGTTGATGATTTAGGTGTTCGCGAGTTAGTAAAACTTGGTGAGGAGAAACAGCCGGCAATTATTGTTCCTCGACTCCTTAAGCAGGTAAGTGATACAGGGGTAGTGAGCAAAACAGGGACTGAGTTCCATGCCTACTCTTTCACGAAGGACAGGGTACGCGAAGTGCTTGGATATTATGCAAATAGGACCTGGCCACTGGTAGTCCCAGCTGGATTTGTGCCGTCTTCTCCCTCAGGGAATGCGGAATCATTATCCACCTCTGTAGTTAATAGCAGCGAAGCTCAAGTTCAGCAAAAAACGCATGAATACGTTCGGCTGAACGGAAAGAACGATTCAGAAAGACAAGTGGAATTTACGGACCAGAGCATGGCCCTTCCTAAGGTTCTTATTGTGGATAGCGCGGATGGAAGAAGACTTATTTCCTTTCCACAGCAGTCTGACTTTCAGAATCTAAAAGCGCTTAGTCTAAAGACGACTGTTCTCGGACAGGACTGTCATCAAGGTTCTTGTTCTCCCCTAATCATGTGGATGAAATAGCAACGAGTGCGGTGCATAGGGACAAAGCCGTCCGCTCAATTATTGATTTACGAAGGTCTGGTCAGCGAGGGTGACTGTGCAGCCGATTTTGCCGCGCGGGCCAGCGTATCTGAATGATGGGCGACAGTTTTTTTGTGAAGGCTAGCTATTTGTTGCGCTTCTGAATGTGATGCGAGTCGCGGCGACGATGCTGGCGTGCGGCTATGCTGAACGCTACGGCTATGCCTGATCCTCAGTCTGGAAATGCGACTTGGTGGAGACGCTCTCGCTTGATTGCGCTGTGGGTGGTTTACGCGCTGGCGGCGCTGTGGGTGCTGGCGGCGCTGACGCTGGTGGCGTTGCGGTGGGTTGATCCTCCAACGACGGCGGTGCATGTTGAGCGGAGGGTGGAGGCTTGGATTGGCGGCAAGCCTTATACGGAGCGCTATAAGTTTGTTCCGCTGCGGCAGATTTCTCCGGACTTTCAGCATGCCGTGATTGCTGCGGAGGATGGGCGGTTCTATCAGCACCACGGCTTCGACTGGCAGGCGATGGAGATTGCCGCGGAAGGGGATATGAATGGGCGGCGAATTCGAGGCGGGTCGACGATTACGCAGCAGTTGGTGAAGAACTTGTTCTTTGGGACGGAGCGGTCGTTGCTGCGCAAGGGCGCGGAGGCTTCGCTGGTGCCGGTGGCGGAGTTGGTGCTGGGCAAGCAGCGGATTCTGGAGCTTTATCTGAACGAGGTGGAGTGGGGGCCGGGCGTGTATGGCGCGGAGGCTGCCAGCGAGTACTACTTTCGGACACCGGCGCGGAGGTTGGGACGCGGACAAGCGGCGGAGCTGGCGGCGATCCTTCCGGCTCCGTTGAAGCGGCGGCCGGAACGGATGACGAGGTGCAGCGGGTTGATCCTGGAGCGCATGCGGCAGACGGGCTGGTAGCGACATAACGCGTTGATCCGGGTGTGATTTAATGAGTGCTTCTTTGAACCTGCCGAACAAAGGAGACTATTATGCCGTACATAAAGACGAAGGATGACGTTGTCATTTATTACAAGGACTGGGGAACGGGCCAGCCGATTGTGTTCAGCCATGGATGGCCGCTGTCAGCCGATGACTGGGACAACCAGATGCTGTTTTTTCTGCAGCATGGGTATCGCGTGATTGCGCATGACCGGCGTGGACATGGGCGGTCGGCGCAGGTGAGCGATGGGCACGACATGGATCACTACGCCGATGATCTGCTGGCGGTGGTGGAGCATCTGGATTTGAAGGATGCGATCCATGTGGGGCACTCGACGGGCGGAGGCGAGGTGGCGCATTACCTGGGGCGGCATGGCGAGAAGCGCGCGTCGAAGGCTGCGCTGATCAGCGCGGTGACGCCGTTCATGCTGAAGACGGAATCGAATCCGCTGGGACTGCCGAAGGAGGTGTTCGACGGGTTACAGGCGCAGCTCGCGGCGAGCCGGTCGCAGTTTTATTGGGACCTGCCTGCGGGGCCGTTCTATGGGTTCAACAAGCCGGGAGTCAAGACGCTGGCTCCAGTGGTGGAGAACTGGTGGCGGCAGGGCATGATGGGCGGAGCGAAGGCTCACTATGACGGCATCGTTGCCTTCTCGCAGACGGATCTTAGCGACGACCTGAAGAAGATTACGATCCCCGTGCTGGTGATGCATAGCGAGGCGGACCAGATTGTTCCGTATCAAGCGGCGGGGCCGTTGGCCGCGAAGCTGCTGCAGAATGGAACGCTGATTACGTATAAGGACTTTCCGCATGGCATGCCGACGACGCAGGCAGAGACGATCAACGCGGACCTGCTGAAGTTCTTGAAGGGCTGAGCGGATGGAGGATGATCGGCATCAGCAGTCGCGGGAACGGCTGCTGATGCGATTGCTGCGTGGATTGGCATCTTAGAATGGAAGACGCAGTCAGGAGGCTCAACTCCCATGAGCGACGAGACAGAGAGCAAGAGCAGTGCGTGGAATGTGCCGGAGTTTCGGCAGGACCTTGCGTTTCCGAAGCTGACCGAGGACATGGTGGAGCGGCTGCGCGGCTATGGGCGCGAAGAGACGTTTGCGGCGGGGGTGACGCTGTTCAAGCAGGGGGCGCGGCAGGTGGATATGTTCGTCGTGCTGGAGGGGGAGATTGAGGTTTCGATTCCCTCGGAAGGTTCGTCGAAAGTGATTGCGACTCATCGGCGATTCGATTTTTCGGGCGAGCTGAATTTGCTGAACTCGCAGGGAACGTTGGTGGAGGCTCGCACGTTGACGGAGAGCGTGGTGCTGCGCATCCCTCGCGAGCAGCTGCAGCGGCTGATGCGCGCGCAGGGGGATATTGCGAACCTGATTACGCAGGCGACGATCTGGCGGCGGATTGGGATCATCGGCGAAGCGACGGGTGGGCTTGTGTTGATTGGGCATGCGGACGATGCGGAGATGACGCAATTGCAGCGGTTCCTGGTGCGGAATAACTATCCACATCGGATTGTGGAAGCGGCGACGGAGGAGACAAGAGAGGCTGTCGGACCTTTGTCCGAGCATGAATCTGAGTTGCCGGCGGTGGTGCTGACGGATGGGCGGAGGCTGCGTCGGCCAACGATTACGCAGCTTGCCGATGAGCTTGGGATCACGGAGCTTCCGGATCCGGCGATGATCTACGACGTGGCGGTGGTGGGGGCGGGCCCGTCGGGACTAGCGGCGGCGGTGTATGCGGCGTCGGAGGGGCTGTGCACGATTTGCATCGAAGGGACGGCTCCGGGCGGGCAGGCTGGAACGAGCTCGAAGATCGAAAACTATCTAGGATTTCCGACGGGGATTTCAGGGCAGCGGCTGTCGAGCCGAGCGCAGTTGCAGGCGCTGAAGTTTGGCGTGCGATTTGCGATCTCGCGGGAGACGATTACGGCCGAGCAGATCGATGGCATCCACAAGCTGACGTTGGCGGGAGGTATTTCGCTCTGCGCGAGGGCTGTGGTGGTGGCGTCGGGCGCGCAGTATCGCAAGCTTTCGGTGGAGAACTACGCGCAGTATGAGAATCGTGGAATCTATTATGCGGCGACGGCGATGGAGTCGCTGCTGTGCCGCGAGAATGAGGTGATTGTGGTGGGGGGAGGAAATTCTGCGGGACAGGCGGCGGTGTTTCTGTCCGGGATTGCTCGGCATGTGCACCACATTGTGCGGGGACCTTCGCTGGCCAGCAGCATGTCGCAGTATCTGATCTCGCGCATCGAGAGCTCGGTGCACATCACGCTGTATCCGAACTCTGAGATAGAGGCGTTGGAGGGAGAGACGAAGCTGGAACGCGTGGCGTGGGTTGATCGTGCGAACGGCCAGCGGACGGAGAAGCCGATTGGCAGCGTGTTTGTGATGATTGGCGCGGAGCCGAATTCGGGGTGGCTATTTGGGACGGTGAAGCTGGATAAGAAGGGATTTATCCTGACGGGCGGTGCGGACGGGTTTGAGAGTACTCCGTACGCGACCAGCGTTCCGGGGATGTTTGCTGTGGGGGATGTGCGGTCGAGTTCGGTGAAGCGCGTGGCGTCGGCGGTGGGGGAGGGGTCGGTGGTGATCTCGGATGTGCATCGGTATCTTGCGGACCACCGAAACAACTTTTCGGTGGAGCCGAACTCGGCGCTGGCGGCGCTGCGGTCCGCGGCGGCGGCTGTGATTTCACAGGATTAGGATCCCAGCCTTGCTCGGATAGCGAGCAACCGAAGCGTCCGAGGAGATCTCGCCGAGGGGTATTCCCTCGGCGGCTAAAGCCGCGTTGCGTTTGGGAGATTTACGGCGGGACTTTAGTCCCGCCCTTTCAACGCACAGTCAGAGCTCCTTTCGTCCGGCGCTATCAAGGCACGGTCAGAGAGCTCCTTTCTTCCCGCGCTTCAAAGCACGGTCAGAGGCTTCTTTTGTCTCCCGCTCTCACGTGTGGATAGAGGGCTCTCTTCGTATTGTCCTTTCGAGGCTAGACATTTTGCCGGACTTCCTCATTAGACCCGGGTTGGGTCCGACCATTCAGTGCTTCCGACGTAGGTGGTGTGTCCGCTGGGGTGCTCGGTGTTGACGACGGCGTCGACGATGGCGGCGGCGAACTCCTCTACGTTGGGGAGTGAGCCGGCTTCCTGTCGACGGTCTTCGATGAGGCCGGGGTTGTGTCGCTGCAGAAGCCTGGGTGTGATGGTTCCTTCGATGAGATCTCCGCTCACGACTGCGAGGCGGATGCCTCGTTCGGCGAGCGCTGAGATCATGGAACGGATGGCGTCTTCGCCGGCGCGCTTACTTTCTGCGACGGGCTCATAGCCTTCGTAGACTGGCTTGGTCGCAGAGAAGTGTGCGAGGTGGCTGGTGACGAAGACGATGCGGCCTCCCTCCGGCATAAGAGGAATGGTCGCGTGGACGAGGTTTACCTGCGCGTCGAGGTTGAGCTTCATGGCGTAGTCGGCCGGCTTATCTTTCTCGAGACCTCCGCTGGCATTGAGGATGAGGATGTCTAAGTGGGACCATGCTGCCCGGATCTGATCGAAAGTGGAGGCGATGTCGGCGGGGCTGGTGATGTCTGCCTGCAGGAGCAGGGAGCGGCGGCCGAGCGCTTCGATCGCGGCGGCGACTTCCTGGGCGCGAGGGCCCTTGCTGCGATAGTTGATGGCGACGTCGGCACCGAGCTGGGCGAGCTGGCGGGCGACGCTGGCTCCGATGCCTCGCGAGGCTCCGGTGACGAGGGCCGTCTTGCCGAGAAGTGATACGGAGGAGGCGGACGAATCGCCGGAGGGTTGCGGTCCTTTTGTTTCTGTCATTTGTCTATTGTAAGTAGGCACTGGGAGCTGGCGAGGGAACGCGAGCGCGGTACGGGAGATTGAGTGCAGCGTATATTCCGGTGGCGCGTGACGGGGAGCGCGGATACACTCAAATCTTCCACTCCTTTTTCTCTTCGTGCGTCGGCAAAGCTCTACTCGGTTTCGGGGAGAATCTTTCTTCTTTTAGTTGCTAAAGCATTCGTATTTAAAAGCGAGGTCTTCATCGATGGGATGTTCACGGCGTGATTTTCTGATGCGGGTGGGACAGGCTGGCGGCTATAGCGCTGCGTTTGTGGCGATGCAGTCGATGGGTTTAGCGCCGAGCTTGGCGCAGGCGGCGGAGCCGTTGAGCGTGGCCGCTGGGACGGGCAAGGGTGTGAAGGTGGTGGTGCTCGGTGGTGGGATTGCTGGATTGGTGGCCGCGTATGAGATGAAGGCGCTGGGGTATGAGTGTACGGTGCTGGAGGCACGCGAGCGCCCCGGCGGTCGGAACTGGACGGTGCGCGGTGGGGATGAGGTGGTGTTTACGGATGGGACGAAGCAGCGATGTACGTGGGATGCGGGGAACTATCAGAATGTGGGGCCGGCTCGGCTGCCGTCGATTCATAAGACGATGCTGGGGTACTGCCGGAAGTTTGGGATCGAAATGCAGGTAGAGGTGAACACCAGCCGAAGCAGCCTGCTGCAGAACGATGCGGTGAACGGCGGAAAGCCGATGGTGCAGCGCGAGGTGGAGGCGGATACGCGCGGGCATGTGAGCGAGTTGCTGGCGAAGTGCGTGAGCCAGGGAGCGCTGGATGTGGAGATGTCGAAGGACGATCGCGATCGGATGCTGACGTTTCTGCGCAAGTACGGGTCGCTGGATGCGGCGGGGAAGTATGACGGGTGTGATGCGGCGGGGTACTCGGTGACGGCGGGTGCCGGTGAAGACGCAGGCGTGTTGAGCCAGCCGGTGGATATGCACACGCTGCTGGATGCGGACTTCTGGGATGGGATTCTGTTCGAAGAGGCGTTCGACATGCAGGCGACGATGTTCCAGCCGGTGGGAGGGATGGACAAGATCGCATACGCGTTCAAGCGGGCGCTGGGCGAGACGGTAATTTATAGCGCTCCAGTGACGGAGCTGCGCAAGACGGCGAAGGGCGTGCGCGTGGGGTATACGCACGCTGGCCAGCACAAGATGATCGAGGCGGATTACTGCGTGTGCGCTCTGCCGTTGTGCATGATGAAGAAGATGCCGAATGATTTGAGCGCGCCGTTTCAGCAGGTGATCGAGCAGTGTACGTATTCGCCGACGTACAAGATTGCTTGGGAGAGCCGTCGATTCTGGGAACAGGATTACAACATCTATGGCGGGCTCGAGTTTGTGAAGCAAGGATGCAGCCCGGTATGGCTGCCGTCGGCGGGAATGTTTTCGGATCGCGGCGTGCTAGTGAGCGGGTATGAGTGGAGGGTTCGGCCGGAGTTTGCGGCGCTGGATATGCAAGGGAAGTTTGAGGCATCTCGCTCGTCGGTGGAGCGGCTGCACCCGGGTCATGGGAAAGAGTTGGAGAAGCCGATATATATCGGGTGGGGGATGATTCCTTGGAACGAGGGAGCGTGGATTGAATCGTATGGGCCGGGCGAACATGCAGGGCCGTTGGGACGCGGAGAGAAAGGCCCGAAGGCTGGGTATGAGGTGCTGATCGATGCGGACGGGCCAGTGTATTTTGTGGGCGACCATGTGAGTCACATCGTGGGATGGCAGGAGGGCGCGGCGCTGAGTTCGCTGCGCGCGGTGCAGATGATCAGCGATCGGGTGAAGGCAGCGCGGGCGTAGGGGGTGGCGCGTTTCGATTGCTAGATCTGTGCAGCATGACGGAACCTCTGCGCGTGGGCTTGCGTATGGGGTGGTAGAGAACTTTGCGGGGTCTCCTCCGTGACATGCTGCGGTCGCCGTGTTGTGCGGTGATGCGCGATCGATGCGTGCACTTGCTTCCGCAGAGGTGAGGACACATGAAGGACTTTTTTGTTGCCGCCGCAGCGCTTGCGGCGCTTGCGCTCCCCCATGCCTCGGCGCAGACAGCGTGCTCGAACGCGACCGTCACCTCGATGCTGAGCGGAACGGTGCGTGACACGACGCAGGCACTGTTGCCAGGAGCTACGGTGGTGTTGGATGGGCGGCGGCAGGTGGTGAGCCGGTCAGATGGCGGGTTTGAGTTTGCGTGCGTGACGGATGGGAGGCATCGGCTGCGGGCGAGCGCGGAGGGATTTGCTGCGCTGGATGCGACCGTCACGGCTCCTCACGCGGACGATGTGAGACTGGTGCTCAAGCTGAAAGATGTGGAGACGCAGGTGGACGTTTCGGCGGCGAATGGAGCGGCGACGAATGCGTCGTCGTCGGGGCCGAGCCAGACGATTGCGGGAGATCGGCTGCAGTCGTTGGCCGATGACCCGGATGATCTGAAGCGCGAGTTGCAGCAGTTGGCGGCGGTGGGTGGCGGAAGTCCTTCGAATACGACGATTTCGGTGGACGGTTTTCAGGGTTCGAGCGCGCTTCCTCCAAAGAGTTCGATTGCGTATATCGAGGTAAATCCCGACCAGTTTTCAGCACAGTTTCGCGAGCCTCCGTTCGATGGAGCGAGGGTTGAGATTTATACGAAGCCGGGGCAGAAGACCTATCACGGAGCTCTGTTTGCTACGAATGGAAGTCCGTGGGAGAACGCGCGCGATCCGTTCTCGGTGAGCTCGTCTCCGATTGGAAAGCAGCGGTACGGGTTTGAGTTGGAAGGGCCGGTGCGCAAGACGGGCAGCGACTTTGCGCTGACGCTGGAGCATCGCAGCATCGATAACTTTGCGGTGGTGGATGCGATTACGCTGGATGGCGCGGGGAACGAAGTGGCGACGACACAAAGTGTGGCGGCGCCTCAACGGCTGTGGCTGGGGACGGCTCGGTTGGATTGGCAACTGGGGCCGAAGAACACGTTCATCGCAACATATAGCGCGAATGTGAATCACCTGCAGAACGTTGGCGTGGGCGGAGAGTCGCTGGCCGAGACGGGGTACGACAGCGGGACGTATGAGCATATGGTGCGAGCCAGCGATATCACGACGGTATCGACACACCTGATGCACGAGGCACGGCTGAGTTTGCGCTGGGATGGAGAGACCGATGTGCCGAACTCGACGGCTCCGCAGGTGAATGTGGCGGGAGCATTCGTGAGTGGAGGAGCAACGATTGGGCAGCAGAGGCTGCGCGAGCTGAATGTCGAGTTCGATGATGATGCCGTGTTGACGACCAAGCATCACACGATGAAGTTTGGCACGCAGTTCCAGTTATTTCACGAGAATCAGCAACTGACCACGAACTTCAATGGCACGTACACGTTTGGTGGTGGTTCTGCTCCGGTGTTGGACGCGAACAATCAGCCGATCGCCGGTGAGACGGAGACGATCACGGGCGTGCAGCAGTATCAGCGGGCCGTGTTGGGGTTGGCGGGTGGAAGTCCTACAGCTTACAGCAATGTTGCGGGAACTCCGGCGGTGGACTTCACCCAGGTGCAGAACGCACTATTCTTTCAGGATGACTGGGAGGTTGGTCATGGGTTGCACGTGGCGTATGGGGTTCGGTATTACGTGCAGAACGATCCGAGGGACCTGAATGCCGCGGTACCTCGGCTGGGAATTTTGTGGTCGCCGAATAAGAAGGGGACGTGGACGCTGCATGCGCACGCGGGGATGTTCTCGGGACGCAATGGAGAGAGTGATGAGGCGGAGGTTCAACGCGAAGATGGCACGCAGCGAGTGACCAGCACCATCTATAGCCCGGTGTGCGGCGGAGTGGCGGACGCCTCGTTTAGTACGGCGACGTGTAGTCCATTTACGGGTGCTACGCCGATTCATAGCATAAGAGAGTGGGCGCCCCATATCGGCAACCTGACATGGGCGGCGGAGAATGTTGGCGGAACGCGGACGCTACCGGCGGGGTTCAATCTTTCGCTGGATTATTACGTGGGGAGAATCTGGAACTATCAGCGGTCGGAAAATATCAACTCGCCATTAAATGACGAGCCGACAGGGCCTCGGCCGGGGCCGGCTGAATTGAATATCCTGCAGGTACAGAATAGCGGGCAGGGACGGGTGAATGCGGTCTTTGCTGGAGTGGAGAACCATAAGTTCAAGCGCGCGCAGTTCTTTATGGGAGGGGTGCGGGTGAACCTGATCGATGACACGGACGACAATACGTTCTTTACGCCGCAGAGCTCGAAGACAGATGCGGGCGAGTTTGCGCACCGGACAAATCAGCCGACTTGGAATTTGTTTGGTAATGGGACGTTCACGCTGCCGGAGAAGATTGTGGTGAGCACGGATTTCAACGCTCATGGTGACAGCCACTACAACATCACGACGGGCTACGACAACAACGGGGATGGCGACTTCAACGATCGGCCGCAGTATGCACTGGCGGGAACTCCCACCTGCGCGGCGAATCCGAGTGCATCGCCTTGCTCGTACTCGACGCAGTTCGGGCAGTTGGTGGCTTCGGGAGGGACGGGAGTATTTCCTCGGAACAAGGGCGTGCTGCCGTGGTCAATCTACCTGGATGGGAATGTGGAGCGGGTGTTTGCGTTGACGAAGAATGCGAAGGCGAATCATCCGCAGACGCTGACCCTGAATGTTCGGTCGTCGAACCTGTTGAATCACACGAATGTGACGTCGGTAGGTGGAGTGTTGGGATCGCCGGACTTCGGTGTGCCGTATGCGGCAGACAACGGACGGCGCATCGAAGCGGGGGTGCGTTACAGCTTCTAGCGTAGTGGATGTCTGCAGAATTTTGCACTACGACTTTTGGGCGCACCATCAGTTACCCGATTGGTCGAAAGACTAAGTTAAACTGTGGATACCTCGATGGATAACGGTCAAATGCTTCAGGTAAGATTCATCTCATTGAACTTGCGTGAAGCTGGTAGTAACGATGTTGGCCGAAGCGAGATTGGACTTTTTGAGACGCTCGGCATGAGTATTGAGCCGCGCGCCTGTTTGGAAGCGAGTGAGCGGTGACACGGAGCAAGACCTGGCGTGGGCTGAGTACGCGGTTGCCCCAGAAGAACGGGTGCAACGAACGCTTCAGAAGGAAGCAAACATCCGGGACAATAGATAGAGCATAGATGGTTTCACCTCCATTCGGGGGCGGCCATTAACGTGCAATGGTCTGGAGATCTCGTACATAGTGCTTTGCGGTAGCAATACGTCAGGGATAATGCAACTAACTTTCCACGGATGCGGTCTTTCGCGAGGCGAGTGAGCCACCGTATCAAGACACACGAGACGTGGGTGAAATAGAAGCGTTGAAATAGAAGCGAAGGACGCGGCCGATTTTGGCACAGTCTGAGTTTATTTCCGGGGATAGCCGAAAGGGATCTACGAGCGAACTCCGGCTACAGCGGCAGAAGCTGGTTGGCGCTTTTTGAGTCGAGGTAAGGAACCATGCAGGGTCCGATTGTCGATCTCGTGCTGTTGATGCTGCTGATCCTTTTCTTCGGATTGCAGCAATGGCGGCGTCCGCAGATCTACTTCCGGTTTTGGTTTGCGGGATGGGTGTTCGTCTTCCTGAGCTATGCGGCGTGGGCGATGCAGGGCAGGCTCGAGAGCCCGGTTGCTCTGCAGAATGCCATCTCCTTCGATTTCCTGCTGCTGGGTGTGCTGACCTTTTTGATGTCGCAGGTAGTCAAAGAAAACGGTCTGCAGCGGGTGATCGTGTCCGGGCTGGCGATGGCGGCGGCGACGATGGTAATCGTCGATACGCAGGAGTTCCTAGTGATTCCTCGCGTGGTGCTGGGGGCCGGGGTGGTGCTATGCGAAGGCGTGGCGATTACGATCGCTCACCTGCTGTTGCCAGCGCGATGGACACGCAGGCGCGGCATGATCTTCACAATCTGCGTGGTGTATGGAACGGCGTTGACGTCCTACGCGTTGCTGACGCCGGCGACCAACCTGGACCATTGCGTGGTAGCGCAAGTGTTGCTGTGCGCGGCTGTGTTGTATGCGGGATCGATTGGTCGGCAAGGTGTGTCGGGATGGGCGGGCACGTTTGGCTTCGTGGCCTGGGGAGGGTTTTACCTGGTGCAGATGATCCCGGGAAATCCAGCGTGGCTGACGACGGGCCTGTACGACTTCTGGAATTTTCCGAAGTTCTTTGTCGGCTTCTCGATGATCCTCAAGGTCTTCGAGGAAACTGCCGATGACAAGGCCAGGATGGCGGAGACATTCCGCGATCTTTATGAGGATTTCCGTCTGCTGTATGACACGCATCCTCATCCGATGTGGATCTGCGACGAGCCAAAGGGCCGGTTTCTGACGGCAAATGAAGCCGCAACCAAGGAATATGGCTACAGCGTTGCGGAGTTTCAGGCGATGCGGATGTCGGACCTGGAGCTGCCATCGGATCCAGAGGCGGATGAGGTGGAGAGTGTGCTGGGTGAGCCGGCCGAGGGAATACGCGTACGCCACCGGCACAAGGATGGTCGGGTGGTGTGGGTGAACCTGGTGGAGCGGGAGATCGTGTACCTGGGGAGGGCGGCGCAGCTGGTCATCGGCCGCAATATTACGGAGCGTCTGAAGCTGGATCGCGAGCTCTCCTTCCGAGCGCAGCATGATGTGCTGACGGGTCTGCCGAATCGGCAACTGCTGGAGGAACGTCTGGAGCAGTGCCTGCAGTCATGCCGCGTGGAAGATCGCCGGGCGGCGGTATTGACCATCGACGTGGACCACTTCAAGCTCATCAACGACACGTATGGACACCTGGTGGGAGATGAGTGTCTGAAGGAAGTAGCGGCTCGGTTGAAGAGCAAGATCCGCAAGGTGGACACGATTGCGCGCACCGGCGGCGAGGAGTTTACGGCGGTGGTGAGCGGACTGAATAAGGCCTCGGATGCAGAGAAGGTGGCGGCGAGCCTGATGCGGGTGTTTGAGGCTCCTGTGGAGCTGCCGTTTGGGGCGCTGGGGGTGACGGTGAGCGTTGGCGTTTCGGTGTATCCGGACGATGCAACGGACGCGACGACGCTACGTCGGCTATCCGACGAAGCGATGTACCGGGCAAAGCGTGCGGGAAGAAATCGTGCGGCGTATACGGCGGAGAAGACGCCGGTGCTGGACTTCAAGAAACCAGAAGCCAGCTAGGGACTTCCGATAAGTGCGGTGGGAATAGTTCTACTGAATAGTTCATTGCGCGTTTTGGTGATCCAGGGAGCGTGCGCGGAGTGAGTAAATATTTTCCGTCGGAATGAACTATTCCAGCGAAATGCACGTTCACCTTAAGGATGCCACGAGACGCCGAGTCCACTGCGGTTATCCGATGAGACTTGGCCGAGCGGCTCTGGTATAACCGAACACGAAGACATGTGATGTCCGGCAAGACGCCTCCACAGCGAGGATGAGTTCAAGCAGTGCAGGTAGGCATCCCGATAGAGGGTGACCCCTCGGTGCAAGGGCCGACCGAAAGATGCGACCTCGATAAGTATGGAGTCTCCCATCCAGCTTGATTGAGTGAATACGAACTCCTAAGGCAAGCTCGAGATGGATGGAATAGCTAACTTTTTTTCTGTTGTTCCGAATCCGATGATTCTGGTAAATACGCAAGGCATCATTGTGCTTGCGAATGAGCGCGTGTGCAGTCTTTTTGGATACGAAGAAGGCGCTCTGACAGGAAAGGCCATCCAGGAACTGGTTCCGGAACGTCTTCGGACGACCCATCTGGATTCTCTGGAAAGATACTTTCGAACTCCTCAGGTGCGAGAGATGGGGATTGGGATGGAGCTGACGGGGCTTCATGCCGATGGTTCTGAGTTCCCCATTGAAGTTAGTTTGAATCCCTATGGAGAGACGGGGACGGTGTACACGCTGGCGTCGGTGCGCGCCATCAAGGAGCGGCGGGCGACGGAGATCAGAATTAGGCATCTGAACCGGATCCTGACGATGCAGAGCAGAATGCATTCGCTGATTGTGCGGGTGCATGATCGCGACGAGTTATTTCGTGAAGCGTGCTGTATTGCGGTGGAGGCGGGGGCTTTCACAATGGCGTGGATTGGTCTGCAGGAACCTGCCGGCTCGATGATCCGCGTGGTCGCGAGCTATGGCGAGCGAGCAGAGGAGTACCTGAAGGACATCGAGGCGAACGGGCCTTTGTCGATAGGACCAGCGGGCACCGCGATCAACGAGAACCGGCCTGTGTGGATTCAGAACTCGCAGCAGGGCGAACCCAACACTTCCTGGAAGCTGCATAGCGAGGAGTTTGGATGGAGCTCGATGGCGACGCTTCCGCTGCATCGGGCGGGCGTGCCGATTGCCGCGCTGGTGCTGTATGCGGACGAGATTGGTGCGTTCGATGAAGAAGAGGAGCGGCAGCTGGTGGAGCTGGCAGCGAATCTCTCGTTCGCGATCGATCACATCGAGAAGGAGCGCAAGCTCAACTATCTTGCTTACTATGATGTGCTAACGGGGCTGGCGAATCGGACGCTGTTTCTCAATCGCGTAACGCATTACTTGCGTAGCGCAGTGAGTGGACGCAAGAAGCTGGCGGTGTTCCTGATCGATCTGGACCGCTTCAAGAATATTAATGACAGCCTCGGGCAACTGGCCGGTGACAAGCTGCTGCGCCAGGTGGCGAAGTGGCTGACGCGCGAGGTCGGCGACGCGAACTTGCTGGCTCGGCTGGATGCGGACCACTTTGCCGTGGTGATTCCTGAGATTGGCCAGGAAGATGATGTGGCGCTGCTGGTGGAGGGATGGATGAAAGCGCTGCGTGATCATCCGTTCGGCGTGAAGACGGCGACGTTCCGCATCAGCGCGAAGGTAGGGATATCGATGTATCCAGAGGATGGTTCGACCGCAGATACGCTGTTCAAGCATGCGGAGGTGGCGCTGAAGCAGGCTAAGGCCAGCCGCAATCGTTACCTGTTCCACACGCCGAAGATGACGGAGATGATGGCGGGCAAGTTTGTGCTGGAGAATCAGCTCCGCCAGGCGCTGGATAAGCAAGAATTCATGCTGCACTATCAGCCGAAGATGAACATGGCGAGTGGCAAGCTGACGGGCGCCGAAGCGCTGATTCGATGGAACGATCCACGCACCGGGCTAGTGCCCCCGGCACGCTTTACGCCGATGCTCGAAGAGACGGGGCTGATCTACGAGGTGGGTCGATGGGCGCTGGGACAGGCCATTGAGGATTACCTGCGGTGGAGGAGGTCGGGCCTTCCAGCTGTGCGGATCGCGGTAAATGTATCGCCACTACAGCTGAGGAATCGGCACTTCATCAGCGACATTGAGCGGGCGATTGGCAGTGACCGCGATGCGGCGGCGAGTCTCGAGCTCGAGATCACCGAAGGCCTGATCATGGAAGACGTCGACTACAGCATCGCGACCTTGCGAACGATACGGGCGATGGGTGTGACCATTGCGATTGATGATTTTGGCACAGGATTTAGCTCGCTCAGTTATCTTTCAAAGCTGCCATTGGACACGCTGAAGATCGATCGCACGTTCGTGTCGGACCTGACGGAGGCCCCGGAAGGGCTGGCGCAAGTGTCCACGATCATCAACCTGGCGCACTCGCTGAACCTGAAGGTGGTGGCCGAGGGGGTAGAGACCGCGGAGCAGGCTCGACTACTCAAGATGCTGGGATGTAACGAGATGCAGGGGTTCTATTTGAGCAAACCTTTGCCGGGAAACCTGTTTGAGTCGCGGTATCTCTCGCGATATCCGGCGGGCTGAGGTGATTGGAAGACTTGCTTGCAGCGACTTCCACAGCAGTTTGAGGGCCAGTGCGAGGGCGTATCGCCTGAGGAACCCGGTGCAAAAAATTTAGCTTCTATTGTTGTAGCGGTTATTGTGCATTTGCTTTCGATGGGCATGCTTGAGGCAGGTTAGGACCACTGCGGAGGAAGCATGCCGATTCAGTCGAAAGTTACCAGCCAATGGAAGCAGCCGCTCGCGACCCACGAGTTTACGACCGGGGTCTCGCTGCATAGCCACACGAGCGTGTCGGAAGAGACGCTGGGGTTTATCCACGCGATGTTCATGGTGATGCCCGGGTTGAAGCGGGTGTTCGATTTCTATGGGGAGCGGAGCGCGCGGTATGGCGTGACGCTGGACTACAATCGCGCCAACTGGCGGCCTCCGCTACAGCCGAAGATGGCCTATGACCTGGAGTCGAAACAGATTCAGCGGCTGGGGCTGAACTCTCTGGTATCGATTACGGACCATGACACGATCGAAGCTCCGATGCTTCTGCGGACGGTTCCATCGTCGCGGCATATCCCGGTGAGCGTGGAGTGGTCGGCACCGTTTGGCCAGACAATCTTTCACCTGGGGATCCATAACATTCCGAGCCGCGATGGCATGGAGTGGATGCGGCGGTTCGAAGAATATACCGTGGCTGCAGATGCAAACCCTGGCACGCCGGAGATGGATGCGCGGTTGTTGAGCATGCTGCGCGAACTGCATGAGAGCCCGCAGGTGCTGATCGTCTTCAACCATCCGCTGTGGGACCTGCATAAGATGGGACCGATCCATCAGACCGAGGTGTTGCGGTTTCTGCGCGAGGCCGGGCGGACGATTCACGCGCTCGAACTGAACGGCCTGCGGCATGTGCGCGAGAATCGCGATGCGGCGCAGCTGGCGAAGGAGACCGGACACCTAGTGATCTCGGGCGGCGACCGGCATGGGCTGGAGCCGAATGCGAATGTGAACCTGACATCGGCGGCGAGCTTTACGGAGTTCGTGGAAGAGATTCGTGTGGACCGAGTCAGCCATGTGCACTTTATGCCGCAGTATCAGGAGCGCTGGGAGCAGAGAATCTTCCGCTCCACGCTGAACGCGGTCACTGATTTTCCTGACTTCATGCCGGGATGGCAGCGCTGGGATGAGCGGGCGTTCCATCCAGACAAGGATGGCGTGATGCGGTCGTTCGCCGAGCTCTGGCCCAACGGCCATGCGCCTCGGCTGCTGATGGGAGCGATTCAGGTGGTGCGGCTGGGAGGAGTGCGGGGGCTTTCGGCTCCGCTGAGCCTCGCGTTCCCAGGTGTGAATCGTGTGGAGCGCGAGATTGGCGTCGGGATGGAGTGGGTGTAAGGCAGAGCGTAAGAGTAAGTAGCAATAAGCAGTAGAGAATGGCGGGAGGGCGCGGCTTCGGCTGCGCCCTGTCGTATTTAACAGGCTCTTCAGGTGGCGGGCATTTGAGGATATCGAGCATTGTGATCTCCGACACATACGGTCTGATATATCGGAGACTAAATTGGTCTTATATGGCAGAGGCTTAGAGCTCACTGCAGCACCTACGCACGCACTGAACGAAATCATGCGCTGACGGATTGGTGGAAGAAAGGTGTCAGAAGCATGTGGAGGATCATGGAGGTGGGCGGGTGGGTGTTGGCATTGGGGTTGTGCGGCACGGTTGGAATGAGCGGGCAGATTCTCGGAGCAACGGCGGGATCGACGGTTTGGGCGTCGGGGGTGGTGGTGGACTCGTCGGGCGCTGGGATCGGGCAGGCGGAGTTAGTGTTGCAGCGCGAGGGCACGGAGATCGCCGGGGCTAAGGCAAGTGCAGCGGGGCGGTTCGAGGTGCAGGTGCCGGTGGGAGCGGAGAGAAAGGACGGGAGTTGTTCGCTGGTGGCGAGCGCGACGGGATTTGAGGCAAGCTCGACTCCCGTGACGTGCGGAGAGGTGGGCCGGGTGCTGACGATTCGGTTGGACGTGGCGCGGGCTGCGGAGATGGTGAATGTCGAGGGCGATGCGGCGGGTGCGGAGGTGGAACCGAACGAGACGCAGTTGGGGTCGGTGCTGAACCGGCAGCAGGTGGAGAGTGTGCCGCTGAACGGACGCAGCTTTACGGACCTGCTGGCGCTGACGCCGGGGGTCGTTCCGGAGAGCTCGGCGCAACCGAATGCGGTGGTGATGAGTGGTGTGGCAAGCACGCCGCCTTCGGGCGATCTGGATATCGGGGCGCTGAGTGTTAGTGGGCAGCGGGAGACGCAGAATGCGTTTCGTGTGAACGCGAGCAACGTGCAGGAAGACGAGAACATGGGCGTGGCCGTGGTGCCGACGCTGGACTCGATTGCGGACCTTGAGGTGTTGACGAGCAGCTTCGATGCGAAGCTGGGCAACCAGAGCGGCGGACAGATTTCGGTGACGACTCGCAGTGGGGGAGATCGCCTGCATGGAAGTGTGTATGACTATGCACGAAACACGGCGCTGGATGCGCGCAACTATTTCTCGCTGACGCGCGCGCCGTTTCATCAGCAGATGTTTGGCGGAACGATTGGCGGGCCGGCTCCTTGGGCGAAGAGGCTGTTTTATTTTGGCGACTATCAGGGGACTCGGCAGACGCAGGGCGTGGATACAGGATTGATTGCGGTGCCGACCGTGGCGGATCGTGCGGGGAATTTGTTGGATCAAAGTGCCGCGCTTACGGGGAGTGTGAGTGGGCCGTACTTCGCGCACTTGTTGAGCAGCAAGCTGGAGTATGCGGTGGCGCAGGGAGAGCCGTACTATACGGCGACCTGCACGACGGCGAATGCGCAGTGCGTGTTTCCGGGCGGAGTGATTCCGCAGAGCGTGGTGTCGGCTCCGGCGAAGAATTTGTTGCAGTACATTCCGCAGCCGAATGCGGGGAGTGGAACGTTTTCGACGTCGAGTTATGCGCAGACTGTGCGGGACGATAAGGGGTCGGTGCGGGTGGATCGGCAGACGCGTTGGGGCGAGCTGATGGGGTATTACTTTCTCGACGATTACTCGTTGCTGAATCCGTATCCGACGGGACAGGGAGGAGCAACGGTGCCGGGGTTCAATGCGCAGAATGACGGGCGCGCCCAATTGGCCGCGGTGAATTTGCAGACGGTGCTGGGCGCGGCGGGGACGAACCTGGCGCATGTGAGCTACATGCGGAACGCGGCGGCGGCAGGCCAGCCGCGCGGCGGTGTGGGCGTGTCGCTGGCCTCGCAGGGATTTGTTACGGGCGCGGGGACGCTGGGGATTGTGCCACAGCTCCCAGGCATCGAGGGCGTGGAGAATGTGATCTTGAACGGCTTTACGATGGGCGTGGATGTGACGAGCTTGTTCCAGGCGGAGAACACGTTTGAGGTGGCCGATGATATGAGTCGCACGGTGAAGAGCCATGTGCTGTCGGTGGGTGTGGACTTTCATGCGGACCAGATCAACACGCATCCGACGGTGTACGACAATGGAAGTTTTTCGTTTACGGGGAGCGAGACGGGTTCGGACTTCGCGGATTTTCTGCTAGGAATTGACTCGAGTTACACGCAAGGCAGTGGGCAGAATTTTTATAACCGCAACCATTATGTCGGGCTGTACGCGCAGGATAGCTGGCAGGTGAGTCCGCAGCTGACGTTGAATTACGGGCTGCGCTGGGATGTGTTGCCGCCGTGGTCGGAGAAGTATAACCAGCTGCTGACGCTGAATCCAGACGAGCAGTCGGAGGTGTTTCCGAATGCTCCGAAGGGGATTTTGTTTCCGGGGGATCCGGGGGTGCCGAGCACGCTTTCGCCGACGCGGTATGGGAATGTTGCGCCGCGTGCCGCGCTGTCGTGGGCTCCAAAGGCGCGACCGGGCATGCTGAAAACGTTGTTGGGAGCGCCGGCAGCTACGCTGGTGAAGGCGGGGTATGGCCTATACTACAGCGCGTTCGAAGGGCTGTCGGCGGGAATCATGAGCGGTAATCCGCCGTATGGGTTTACGGACACGAGTGCTGCGCCAACACTGTTCGACGAACCGTTTGTGACGGCCGCGACGGGCGTGAGTGTGGGGCAGCGATTCCCTTTGCAGGCGGTGGCGTTTGGCGCGTCGCAGGCTCACCCAAATTCGAGTGTGAATTGGGCGAACTTCGAGCCGCTGACAGGGATTCCCGCGTTTGCGACAAATAACGTCACCCCCTATGCGGAGAACTTCAGCGTGTCAGTCGAGCGCGAAGTTGGAGCGCATACGGTGGTGAGCGCGGGGTATGTGGGGACGGAGGCGCATCATCTGCTGGTGATCCAGGAAGTGAACCCGGGCGATCCTGCTGCGTGTTTGGCGTTGAGTACGACGGCGAGTGTGGCGGCGGGGTCGGCTACGTGCGGGGCGTTCGGCGAAAGCAGCTCGTACACGACGGCGGCGGGCACGGTGGTGCAGGGGACGCGCACGAATTTCAGTGGTGCGTTTGGCAGCGTGAATCTGCAGCGCACGATTGCGAACTCGCACGATAACGCGCTCGAGGTGAGTGTGAAGCACTCGACGCGCACGCTGTTCTTGCAGGTGGGGTATACGTGGAGCAAGTCGATTGACCAGTCGTCGAGTTTGGCAGAGGCAGTCGATCCAGAGGTGCCGGGGATGAGCACGGCCGGGATGAGCCGTGCGCTTTCGGCGTTCGACCTGACGCACAACTTTGTGGCGACGTATCGATACACGCTGCCGCTGACCGGGCTATGGCAAGGACATGCGCGGTGGACGCAGGGTTGGGATGCATCCGGGTTGACGCGGTTTAGCACGGGATTTCCGGTGACGCTGCTGAACAACAATGACACGTCGCTGTTGGGGACGCAGCCGAACGGGATCAACAACAATGGCGTGGATGAGCCGGAGGTTGCGGCGGGAAATCTGCGGGTGAATCATCGTCCGGGGCTAAGTGGGGGTGCCTTCAACACGAGCTTGTTTACGCTGCCGACGCTAGGGACGCTGGGCAATGCGCGGAGAAGGTTTTTCTACGGGCCGGGCGCGGACAATACGGATCTCGCGCTGCAGAAGACGACCGCGTTGAGCAAAGGAATGTCGGTGGAGCTGCGCGCGGAGGCGTTCAACGTCTTCAACCACGGTCAGTTCTTTGGGCCGGCGGCGGTGAGCGGAAATATTTCGAGCACGAACTTTGGACAGGTGCAGAGCTCGTCGTCGCCACGGCTGATGCAGGTTGCTGCTCGGCTACGGTTCTAGATTAGCGTCAAGGCGTGATGGTGGCCTGGATGGTGACGGTGTGAGTGATGGGCGTGGTGGCGCCCTGGCTGGTGCCCGTCGCGGTGAACGCGATGGGGAAGGTGCTGGTGGTGATGGGGATAAAGTGATCTGGGCCGCAGGCCGTGGTTGCTGTGGTGAGGATTGCGAGCAGGGCGAGGGACAGGATGGCATGGAATGCGTTGCGGCGCTTGCGTCCGAGGCCTATCAGGGATAGAAGCGTGAGCGGAAAGAGTGCGGCTAGAACGGCTCGGGTTTCGGTGCGTGCGCTCGCTGTCTCGGTGTAGTTGAGCGTGAAGCCGACGACTGACGTTGCGCCGGCTGCGAGGGTGATGCTCGAGTGCTGGAGCGTGCAGGTGTAGTTGGCGGGATAGGGCGGGTTGCAAGTGAGGGCGATGCTGCCCGCGAAGTTGTTGAGCGAGTTGAGTTCGAGGGAACCCGTGCCGGAGTGAAACACCTTGAAGGTGATGTTGGCGCCGGTGAGGGAGAAGTCGGGGACGGCGACAGGCGGGGTGACCACCTGGGTGAGGGAGGCTTGTGCTGCGAGGGCGTGTCCTGCCGCAAACCAGTCGGCAGTGATGAGATAGCTCCCGGCGGTTAGGGTGCTGATGGTGGTGGTGGCGAAGCCT
>Ga0302150_10000123_pt1 | contig 30942 bp, 13 predicted proteins | sample I_Bog_N1_2_FD_198635 | JGI IMG/M metagenome (GOLD analysis project Ga0302150, IMG submission 198635) | Peat permafrost microbial communities from Stordalen Mire near Abisko, Sweden - I_Bog_N1_2 | ecosystem: Environmental > Terrestrial > Soil > Wetlands > Peat | place: Sweden: Abisko, Stordalen... | reverse complement strand
TCTCATTTTACGAGCCGCATCCGTGGCTAATGACAATACTGGCATGTTGTTCGATCGGTATGCCCTCGGTCTCTTACTGGCGGCATCGATCGTTCTTGTCCGCTACTACCAGGATCGAGTCCGTCGCGCGATCCCTCTCGTTGGTGTCATCTTCATCGCGGTGGTAGCTGCCTATGGGGTCAGCGTCACGCACAATACGTTCTCCCTCTATCGCGCCCGTATTGATATGGCAAACGAGCTTGCTGCCGCAGGAGTTCCCACTACGGCCACTGACAATGGCTGGGAGTTTAACCTCGGGGTCCAACTCCAGCACGCCAGATCCGTCAACAATTTCGTCATCGCGTTGCCAGCAGATGTATATGTTCCCCCGCCGCCACTTCCCGCCGGCACCTGCGAAGTGAATTACTACCAGATGACCCCCGTCATCCATCCCATCTACGGCGTCTCGTTCGACTCTGATGCCTGCTACGGTCCAGCGCCCTTCGCTCCCGTTCGGTACTCTCGCTGGCTTGCTGGCTCTCCCGGGATCCTCTATGCCGTCCGTTACGTTCCCTTCGTCAAACCGTAGGATTTGTCGTACCCGTGGCACGCACCCACGTTCTCGTAGACCAGGTAGTCGCCCACGCCGCCCCGAATACGCCAGTTCGTTGCTAGGTTTTGACTGAATTTGAGCCCAATTGTGTAGACAGGCCGCTTTGCCGGATAGGGAAGCCGAAAGCCAAGCGCATACTTTAAATCTTCTGGACGCTCGTCAAATCGGCGAAAATCCCCGCGCGGGATTAAGGCCCATTTGGAGCCATTAAACTCCCGAATCTCCCTATCTTCTCCCGCGCTATCGAGGACGGCGGTCTGAAGATAAAAAAACGTGGGAGTGTACTGTCCCGCGTCCCGGAGCGAGGTTTCTACCGACAACGGCACCAGCTCTGGAAGGACCACGGGTTCATGTCTCACAATCGTCTGCAGGCGCCGTAAATCGAATCCACCATCCGTCTTGAGTTGATGCGCTGGCCGTCCTCTTAGCAGGGCGATCGTACCCTGAAAAATCGGATGTGTCTCGGCATAGTATTGATGTCGATTGATGTTGCACATCCAGAGAAACATTGCCGCAAGGCAACCACCCCAAACAATCTGGTACCACAAGCGTCTGGAGCAAATTGACACGGCAGACAATAGGAATATCGACAGTCCGTTCCAATAGATATGCCACGGGTCAGCTCTTCCGAATCCTGCCGGTAGCAGAGCCAGCGACGAAAGGCAAAGCGCAGCCAGCATCGGCGCTTCCGATCGCCGCTGAAGGAAGAAGTCCGCAACCGTTCCAGGCACCATCCAAACCAACGCAAATAGGAAGAGAAGAACATATGGCAGTGGTTCGACAGGAAGGCTCATAACCCCGTGCGCGTACATCCCCACCATCCGCAAGTAGGGACCTCCCGTGAGCAATAGAAACGCTGCTGTCGATAAAATGGGGGCGACCACACCCATTACCCATCCCCATCCGCTCACAAAGCATTGATAGGACGCATAGGCAACACCGCTTAAAAAAAAGGCAAAACCTATCTCGGGTGACAGAGCGAGGCACACTGCCTGACCCACAAAGATCCAAAGCGCCGCTGCCCACTCTTGCCTCCTCCCCGAAGCGAACACGAGGAACGCCATGAGAGGGACAAAGCGAAAAAAAGTGTAATTAAGGCCCATGTTGAACGGAATCATTCCTCCTGCTAGCAGAAGGAATATCAGCGCCTTCCATCTCCGCGACATGGGTAGATGGTCGATCACGTAGGCCAACAGAAGGATGCCGACCATTATCTCTAACGCGAGCGTCGCCAGATAGGCGGCGGCCGCTGAAAGATGGAAAGGGTTCAACGCGGCCCTTACTGCGATAGGACCGTAAAAGAGCAGCGGGCCGTATGGAAATTCGATCTGAGTATAAAGTTTGCGGCCGAAATCCGCATGCATGCTCACTCGGTTGATGAAGTAACCCCAATCACCGGGAAAGGTGGCCTCCGCTCGAATGATCTCCACTCCGAACACAAGGACCGCGACTCCCCATAGCGCGGCCACCGCAATCACCAGGGAGCGCGAAAGTCGGTCTTGTTGGATATCCGACACTCGTTCGCCGGTTGCTGACGCCTCATCTGAAGCACCGACGACCTGCGGCCATTTCAATGCCAGAAAAAACACCACAAGAGCCATGCTCGCTGCGGCCAATGCGGCAACTTTGTTATTAAATCCTGCTAAATTCGACGCTGACACACCCTGAAAATAGGTCGGCGGCAAAAAAAATGGCAGAACGAAGACACTCAAGCATGTGGCACATAGAATTCCTAAGCGGATAGCCCATATCTTCGACATCGCCACCATAGCCGAGAGTGTACCGTACCCCACACCGCCCCACAAACAACTGTTACCCCATAGAATTGAGTCTATAAGGCCGATGCGCCGACGATACTTCATCGCCTGACAGCTATCCATCTCCACCTGGACCCGAGGTAACGTTGAAGACGATCAGCATTGTCACCCCCTGTTACAACGAACAGGACAACGTCGAAGAACTCTATCGCCAGGTGCGCGATGTGATGGCGGCCGTCGGTAAGTACCCCTACGAACACATCTTCATCGACAATAGCTCGCTCGACGAGACCGTTCCCATCCTCCGTCGCCTCGCTACCGCCGACCCCAACGTCAAGGTCATCATCAACGCCCGAAACTTCGGTCACATCCGCTCCCCGATGCACGCTCTCCTCCAGGCACGTGGAGACGCCGTTCTACTCATCGTCGCCGATTTGCAAGACCCCACCAACCTCATCCCCACCTTCATCGCAGAGTGGGAAGCGGGCAACTACATGGTGCTCGGCATCAAACGCACCAGCGAAGAAAATTCACTCATGTTTTTCCTACGCAAGCAGTACTACCGAGTAGCCGAACGACTCTCCAGCATCGAGTCCTTCCAGAACTTCACAGGCTTCGGGCTGTACGATCGCAAAGTCATCGAGCTCGTCCGCGACTTCGCCGACCCCTATCCATACTTCCGTGGCATGCTTGCCGAAATCGGCCTGCCCTTCAAGAAAATCTATTACGATCAACCCCGCCGCAAATTTGGCATCACCAAGAACAACTGGTACACCCTGTACGACATCGGCATGCTCGGCATCATCAACCATTCCAAGGTGCCGCTGCGCTTTGCCACCTTCGCTGGCTTCATCGGCGCCGCCATCTCGTTCCTCGTCGCGTGCATCTACTTACTCTTGAAGCTCATCTTCTGGAACACCTTCAGTTTCGGCCTCGCACCCATGCTCATCGGCGTCTTTTTCATCGCGTCCATCCAATTACTCTTCCTCGGGGTCATTGGCGAGTACGTTGGAGCTATTTACACTCAAGTGCAGAAACGCCCCTACGCCGTAGAGCTCGATCGCATCAACTTCGACGTCCCCCCAGCATTTCCCACGGCGCTCGTTCCCCAAGCAACGCTACCCTCTGGATCTCTCTATGAAGGCATCTGATTACATCGCCGAAACCCTCGCCGTACGCAAGGTGCCTGCTGTCTTCGAACTCATCGGCGGCATGATCACGCATCTCGTCGACTCCATCCACGTCGTCGGGAAGACCCCCATCATCAGCATGCGCCACGAGCAGGGAGCAGCCTTCGCCGCCGAAGCCTCTGGCCGCATTCTGGGTGACATCCCCGGCGTCGCCATGGCCACCAGCGGTCCTGGCGCCACCAATCTCCTTACCGGCATCGGCAGCTGCTTCTTCGATTCCAGCCCTGCCGTCTTCATCACCGGCCAAGTCAATCGCCACGAGCAGAAGGGCACCCGCGCCGTCCGCCAGCTTGGCTTTCAAGAGACCGACATCGCCGCAATGGCCGCGCCCATCACCAAGAAAGTTTTCACCGTGAATGACGCCGAAGAGCTCCCGCAAATCCTGGAGGACGCCTTCCGCATCGCCACTACCGGTCGTCGCGGCCCGGTCCTCATCGACATCCCCATGGACGTCCAGCGCGATCAGGTCACCGCCCCAGTCCGCCCGCTGCCAGCCAGCGAGCCCGCCGGCACACTCGATCCAGCCTTCGCCCAGGACGCCCTCAAAGCCGTCTTCAAGTCCTCCAAGCCGCTCATCCTCGCCGGCGGCGGCCTTCGCTCCGGCCTCGCCATCGATTCGTTCCGCCGCTTCGCGAAACTCGCCAACATCCCCGTCGTCCATTCGCTAATGGCCATCGACGTCATCGCCTCCGACGACTCACTCAACGCCGGCATGATCGGCAGCTATGGAAACCGCTGGTCGAACCTAGCACTCAACGATTGCGACTGCCTCATCGTCCTCGGCAGCCGTCTCGACGTGCGTCAGACCGGCTCCGACACCGAAGGGTTCAAAGGCACGCGTCCCATCTTCCATGTCGATGTCGAGCCGGGCGAGATCAACAATCGCGTGGTCGACTGCTTCGCCACAATCTCGGATCTCAATCCCGCTATCGACGTCCTCTCCTCCGTCTTCGAAGGCCATGGCACGCAGATAGCTCAACAAATTGCCCAGTGGAGTCGTGCAATTGCCGACCTCCGCGCCCAGTGGCCCGACACGAAGGAACTCAATGGCCCTGGCATCAACCCCAACGACTTCATGCACCAGCTTTCTGCAAAGTTCACCGGCGCGGGTGCTTACGTCGTCGATGTAGGCCAGCATCAAATGTGGGCCGCGCAATCGCTCGACCTCTCCACCCAGCAGCGCTTCCTCACCTCCGGGGGCATGGGTTCGATGGGCTTCGCGCTGCCCGCCTCCATTGGCGCGGCCGTCTGCCTCAGGGGCCAACCCGTCGTCGTGGTCGCCGGCGATGGCGGCTTCCAGTGCAATATTCAGGAGCTCTCCACCGTCTCTCATCTCGGCCTTCCCATCAAGATGGTCGTCATCAATAATCAGAGCCACGGCATGGTTCGCCAGTTCCAGGAGAGCTACTTCCACGCTCGCTACCAATCCACCGTTTGGGGCTACGACGCGCCCGACTTTGCCCGAGTCGCCGCCGCCTACGACATCCAATCGCGCACCGTCGAGCAGCCCGCTGATCTCGATCAAGCCCTCGACTGGTTCGCCGCCGACACCGGTGGACCGAGCCTTCTCCAGGTCATGATCGACCCCGCCGCCAACGCCTATCCGAAGCTAGCCTTCGGCCGTGGCATGAGCTCCATGGAACCCCATGCCACGCCCCTCGAGATGGAAGGAACCTAGCCCGCGCCATGCCCGAGACCCCTATCGCGGCAGTCGACCTCAACCTTGTTCTCGAGCACACCGAGCCGCTCTGGGACGAGCTCCGCAACCAGCGCCTCTTCCTCACCGGAGGCACCGGGTTCTTCGGCACCTGGCTGCTCTCATCCTTCCTGCATGTCAACAGAACGCTGTCGCTCAAAGCGACAGCAACCGTGCTGACGCGCAATCCCGCCAGCTTCTCCGCGCGCGCCCCGCACCTCGCCACCGATCCCGCCATCACCCTCCTTCCCGGCGACATCCGGACCTTCACCCCGCCCACCGGTAGCTTCGATTTCATCATCCACGCCGCAACCGATGTTGCCGCATCTATTACCCCCCAAGCTGCTTTGCCCCTCGAGCGCTATACCGCCATCGCCGACGGCACCGCCCGGATACTCGACTTCGCCTCCACCCACGCCACGCGCAAGTTCCTCCTCACCAGCTCAGGCGCCGTCTACGGAAAGCAGCCCTCCACCCTCACACACGTCCCCGAAGACTACGCCGGCGCTCCCGACCCACTGATCCCAGGCTCCGCCTATGGAGAAGGGAAGCGCGCCTCTGAACTTATGTGCGCTCTCTACGGGCAACAATCTGCCATCGAATTCAAAATCGCGCGCTGCTTCGCCTTCGCCGGGCCAGGCCTTCCCCTCGACAGCAACTTCGCCATCGGCAACTTTATTCGTGACGCCATGCACGGCAACGATCTCCAAATCGCCGGCGACGGCACGCCCGTCCGCTCTTATCTCTACGCCGCCGACCTCGCCATCTGGCTTTGGAACATCCTCTTCAAAGCCCCACCGCTACAAGCCTTCAACGTCGGCTCCGAAGAAGCCATCAGCATCGCCGACCTGGCAGCCCTCACTGCCGCAACCCTCAACCCGCAGCTAAGCGTCCATATCGCCCAGCAGCCAGCCGAAGGCTCGTCCCCGCTCCGCTACGTTCCCTCCACGCAGCGCGCGCAACAACAGCTCGGCCTCTGCCAGACCATCTCTCTGGCAGAGGCCATCCGCCGAACCGCAGCCTGGCACTGCGCGTAAATCCACGCAAGCTAAAGAACCTTCAGCCCGTCCGCAACCTGCGCAACAAACTGCTTCGCTGTCTCCGCGATGAAGTCCAGCATGGGCTCCGTCAGTCCCGGATAGACGCCGATCCAGAACACCTGGTTCATCACGAAATCCGTGTTGGTCAACTCACCCACCACGCGATACTCATAGCCCTCATATGCTGGCTGCCGCAGAAGGTTTCCCGCGAACATTAAGCGAGTCCCAATCTTCTGTGCCTCTAGTGCCCGTGTCAGTTGGTCTCGGGTGAAAGGGGCATCCGTCTTCACGCCAATCGGAAACCCAAACCAGCTGGGATCCGAGTGCTCCGTCGCCACGGGCAAAATCAAGAACTCTTCCAACGGCTTTAGGACCTTCTTGAGGTACGCGAAGTTCTCTTTGCGCCTCGCAATAAACCCCGGCAGCTTCTCAATCTGTGAAACCCCCAGCGCCGCCTGCATGTCGGTCGCCTTCAAGTTGTAGCCCACATGCGAGTACGTGTACTTGTGGTCGTATCCGCAAGGCAGCATTCCCAGTTGCCAATCGAACCGCTTGCCACACGTGTTGTCCACGCCCGGCTCGCACCAGCAATCACGGCCCCAGTCGCGGAACGAATCGATTAGCACCTGCAGCGCCGGCTTGTCCGTCAGCACCGCTCCACCCTCGCCCATCGTAATGTGGTGCGCGGGATAGAAACTCACCGTAGCGATATCGCCAAACGTCCCCACCTTCTGTCCCTTGTAGGTCGATCCCAGCGCATCGCAGCAATCTTCAACCAGCCACAAGTTGTACTTCTTACAGAACGCCGTAATTGCATCCAGGTCGAAGACATTTCCCAGCGTGTGCGCAATCATCACCGCCTTCGTCTTCGGGCTGTACGCCTCCTCCAGCTTGGTCACATCCACTTCATAGGTCGGCAGCGTCACATCCAGGAACACCGGCACCAGCCGATTCTGGATGATCGGATTCACCGTCGTAGGGAACCCCGCGGCCACGGTAATCACCTCATCGCCCGGCTTCAATGCGCGATCGCCCAGCTTCGGAGAGGTCAGCGCACTAAGCGCCACCAGATTCGCCGACGAACCCGAGTTCACCAGCGACGCCGACCGCACCCCAAAAAATCGCGCCAGCTTCCGCTCGAAATCCTTCGCAAACCGCCCTGTCGTAAACCAGCCATCCAGCGCCGAATCCACCACCGAGCAGATGTCGTCCGGCCCAATCACCTTGCCCGATACCGGCACCGTGGAGGTCCCCGGAACAAACTCCTTTCGTGGAAAAGCTTCCGCATGGAATTGCGCTGTCAGTTCAAGGATCTGTTGCCGAAGGGCCGAGGCTTTATCCGTCATAGTCCTCCCAGAATACAAGGTTTTGAGGCTATTCCGTTCGCCAACCCCCTCCAACCCGCGAACCTCCCGCCGTGCTGTCCTCCCGTATAATCGGCTCATTCGCATTTCGGGGAATCCATCGGATGAAGGCAGTCATACTCGCAGGCGGTCTCGGCACCAGAATCAGTGAAGAAACTTCGGTACGGCCCAAGCCCATGGTCGAAATCGGTGGTCTTCCCATCCTCTGGCATATCCTTAAGCTCTATTCAGCGCACGGCATCCACGACTTCATCATCTGCTGCGGCTACAAGGGATACGTCATCAAGGAGTACTTCGCCAACTATTTCCTTCACACCTCCGACGTCACCTTCGACATGTCCGCCAACAAGATGACGGTGCATAACTCCGTCGCTGAACCCTGGCGCGTCACCCTCGTCGATACCGGCGAAAAGACAGGAACCGGCGGCCGCCTAAGGAAGATCGCGAAGTATGTCGAGGACGATGAGGCCTTCTGCATGACCTACGGCGATGGTGTCGCCGATGTCGATATCACCGCCTCCATCGCCTTCCACAAGGCTCACGGCAAGAGCGTCACCATGACCAGCATCCAGCCCGCCGCTCGGTTCGGAGCTCTCGGCCTCGATGGCTCCAGCGTATTCTCCTTTCGCGAGAAACCCAGCGAAGAAGGTGGCTGGATTAACGGAGGCTTCTTCGTCCTTAAGCCCGACATCTTCGCCGATATCCACGGCGATAGTCAGATGTTCGAGCAGGAACCCATCAACGACCTCGTAGCCCGCGGCCAGGTCGAGGCCTTCTTCCATCACGGCTTCTGGCAGGCGATGGACACCCTCCGCGACCGCCAGCAACTCGAAGAGCTGTGGAGCTCAGGAAAGGCTCCGTGGAAGACATGGTAGACCGGGCCAACTCCACCTCCGACTCCAATCAAAGCCCTTTCTCCTGGCGGGGGCGGCGCGTCTTCCTCACCGGCCACACCGGCTTCAAAGGAGGCTGGCTCGCGCTGTGGCTTGCCTCTAAAGGGGCCATCGTCCGAGGCTACGCGCTGGATCCTTGCACCGAACCGAACCTCTTCACCGAAGCCAAAGTCGCCACTGTCATCGAAGACATCCGTGGGGATATCCGCGACGCCGCCAGCCTCAACGAAGCTCTCACAGCCTTCGCTCCCGAGGTCGTCTTCCACCTCGCCGCCCAGCCCCTCGTTCGCTACTCCTACGAAGACCCCATCGGTACCTTCGAGACCAACGTCATCGGGACCGCCAAGGTCCTCGACGCCGTTCGCCGCACGCCCAGCGTTCGGGCCATCGTCTCCGTCACTACCGACAAATGCTATGAGAACAAGGAGTGGATCTGGCCCTACCGCGAGACCGATCCCCTCGGGGGCTATGACCCCTACTCCAGCAGCAAGGCCTGCGCAGAGATCGTCAGCGCCGCCTTCCGCCAGTCGTACTTTCCCGTCCACGCTCTCGGCCAGCCCAACGGCCACAACGTCGCCGTCGCCACGGCCCGCGCCGGTAACGTCATTGGTGGCGGCGACTGGTCCAGCGATCGCCTCATCCCCGACCTGGTCCGAGGTTTCCTCTCTGGCCAGCCGGTCGGCATCCGCAGCCCCCACGCCATCCGCCCCTGGCAGCATGTCCTCGAGCCGCTCCACGGCTACATCCTTCTCGCCGAAAAGCTCCTCACCCACAACCCCCGCTTCGCCACCGCTTACAACTTCGGCCCTGCTCAATCGGATGCCCGTCCAGTCTCCTGGATCGCCGAGCAGATGACCGCCTTCTGGGGCAACGGAGCCTCCTGGGTCCTGGACAAATCCCCCAGCCCCCACGAAGCCGGCTACCTCAAGCTAGACTCCAGCCGAGCCCATGCTGACCTCAACTGGTCGCCGCAGCTAAGCCTCCAGCAAGCCCTCGAACTCCTCGTCGGCTGGTACAGCGCCTGGCAAACGGGCTCAGACATGCACGTCTTCACCCTTGAGCAGATCGATCAATATCAGTCGCGCCTCTCAGCCTAGACGCTTCCACGTGCTGTAGGTAATAAGGCCGCTGATCACGCCGAGATCGAGAGGTTCTTGTCTCTCTGTGCCTGGATCTGGGCTTGCTTCTAGTCCGCACCCATGTTTCGGTGCCGGCGCGCCGCAACATGAGGCTGCTCTGTAGATTGGCTTGCGCGAGTGGTGGCAGGGCTGGTGCAGTGGCTCTGTTCCGATTGGGATATACGCCCGATAAACGTCGTGCTACCTTTACTCATACAATGCACAAGCAGTTCCGTCACCATTCGGGCTCTCGTGATTGCTGTTCTCCCTTCCGCCCGATTGGTCGTATTGCGTGTCTTCCGTGGATTTGAACGGCAACGCGCATGCTTGGCCAATAGTGCTTTGCACCGGCCTTTCGGTGTCGCATTGTGCCTCCTTCCCACCTTGCGATGATGGCTTTCTTGACCTGCCCAAGGCTCTTCGTTCGTTCCAAGGTGGATCGTTATGTTGTCGATCAGTCGGCTCATTGCACGCTCGTGTGTGTGTCGTGGTGCCATCCTTTCGCTGGACCGGTCGATGGGTGGATTCTTTGGCTTGATTCGCCCTCCATTCCTCCCTGGCCGGATGGTCCGAGCAATCCTTCACCCCCTGGCTGCGGCTTTCGTGGTGGCGGCGACATGTCTGGTATGCCAGTCGCTGACCGCACAGGTCGTTACGTCGACTCCTCTTGTTCAAACCGCTCCCTCTGCAGAGGCCGTGAACCCGACGACCAACCAGGTGTACGTTGCCAACTATGGCAGCGGAACCGTGTCGGTGATCGCCGGAGTCACCGACACGGTGACTGCGACGGTGACGGTGGGAACCGATCCCGGTGCGGTGGCCGTGAACCCGATGACCAATCAGGTGTACGTCGCCAACTACGGCAGCGGAACCGTGTCTGTGATCGACGGGGCCACCAATACGGTAATCGCGACGGTGACGGTGGGGGCCCAACCGAATGCGTTGGCGGTGAACCCGGTGACCAGCCAGGTATACGTCGCCAACTATGGCAGCGGAACCGTGTCGGTGATCAACGGTGCCACCGACACGGTGACTGCGACGGTGACGGTGGGGACCCAGCCCAGTGCGGTGACGTTAAATCCAGTGACCAACCAGGCGTACGTTGCCAACAACGGAAGCAACACGGTCACAGTGATCAATGGAACGAACCTCACTGCCACACCGGCGACGGTGAACGTGGGGAGCCATCCCAGCGTGGCGGCTGTGAATTCGGCGACTAACCAGGTTTACGTGGTCAACTCCGGCAACGGAACAGGGAACGGCAGTGTCTCGGTGATCGACGGGTCTACCAACAGCGTGGCTGCCACGGTGACTGTGGGGAGCAGTCCCAATGCGGAAGCGGTCAACCCGGTGACCAACCAGGTCTACGTTGTTAACAGCACGGGCAGTTCGGTGACGGTGATTAATGGGGCGACCAACGCCGTAACCGCCACGGTGACCGTGGGAAGCAACCCTAGTGAGGTGGCCGTGAATTCGGTGACCGACCAAGTCTACGTCGCCAATCGAGGCAGTGGCACGGTATCGGTGATCAACGGGGCAACGAACAGCGTGGCCGTGACGTTGACGGTGGGGAGCGGCCCATTAGCGGTGGCTGTGAATCCGGTGATCGACCAGGTCTACGTGGTCAACAACTCCGGCGGATCGGTGACGGTGATTAATGGGGCGAGCAACCCGACCACGACGGTGACGGTGGGGACCATTCCCTTTGCGGTGGCGATGAATCCGGTGACCAACCTGATCTATGTTGCCAATCGAACGAGCAACACGGTGTCGGTGATCAACGGGGTCACCAAAGGAGTGATCGCGACGGTGACGGTGGGGACGGCTCCGGATGGTGTAGCGGTGAACCCGGTGACCAACCAGGTCTATGTCATCAATGGCGGCAGTAACACCTTAACGATCATCAGCGGGGCCACCCAGACTGTGACCGCGACGGTGGCGTTGGGGAGCGCGCCCTTTGCGGTAGCGGTGAATCCGGTGACCAACCAGGTTTATGTCACCAACAACGGCACCAGTGGAGCCGTGTTGGTGATCGACGGGACCAGCAAGCGTCTGATCGCCACGCTGACGGTGGGAATCAATCCCTGTGGGCTGGCGGTGGATCCTGTGACCAACCAGGTCTACGTCGCGAACAACCAGAGCAATACCGTGTCGGTGATCGATGGGACCACGAACACGGTGACGGCCTCGGTGAACCTGGGGAGTGCGGGGAGCGCACCCTATATGGTGGCGCTGAATCCGGTGACCAGCCAGATCTATGTCGCCAACCAAAGCGGAACGATGTCGGTGGTCGACGGGCCCAGCCAATCCGTGGTCACGACGGTGACGGTGGGGATCGAACCTTATGCGTTGGCAGTGAATTCGGCCACCAACCAGATCTACGTCGTCAACATCACTGGCAAAACGGTGTCAGTGATCAATGGGGCGACCAACACCGTGGTGGCCACGGTGGGGGTGGGGAACGCCCCTTATGCGGTGGCGGTGAATCCCGTAACCAATGAGATCTATGTCGCCAACAGCGGCGGCAGCAAGGTGGCGGTGATCGATGGGGCATCCAACCTGGCGGTGGGAGGGGTGGTGGTGAAGACCGCCCCTTATGCGTTGGCGGTGAATCCATCGACCAACCAGGTTTACGTGGCTAACTACAGCAGCGCATCGGTGTCGGTGATTGATGTAGATGGAACCGGCGGGCAGCAGACAGTGCCGATCACGGTCACAACGACGGCGCCGAACACCACTGCGGATCCGCTGACGGTGGCCTTGCCGAACTCCAGCCTTGGAACGCCCTTCACCACCATGAATCCCTCGCCGACCCTGACGGTGACGGTGAGCAGCGCCTACACCACCTCCACCACCTACACCAACGACACCCAGACGCCGTCGCCTGCCAATCCTGCGCCGACCGCGCTGTACTACCAGGTGGATGGCGGCAGCGGTCTGTGGAGCCAGGCGACGGTGAGTAGCGCGGCCGGGAGCAATCCAGCCACGTTCAGCCTGCCGCTTACGGGGCAGGTCGATGGTGTGCATACGCTCTATCTGTATGCGGCCTATGGAAACGAGGGCGTTCCGGAAGGTGCGGTGGGTGGGACGGGCAATTCGCCGGAGATCAGCAATGTGACGGGTTATACGTTCGCGGTGTTGCCGGTGCCGACAACGACTGCGCTGATAGCGGATGAGAATCCCCAAGAGCCGAACGCCAATGTGACGTTTACTGCGACAGTAAGCTCCACGTCGGGAACCACGGTGCCGACCGGCGTGGTGTCCTTTTATGACTCGATTTCGGGGACCCCGGTTCTGATCGGCACAGCGACTCTCGCTTACGTGGGAGGAAGCGATATCGCCGAGGTGCAGACAAGCTTCGCGGCGACAGGAAGCCATCCGATCACGGCGGAATATGGAGGCGACGCCAATCACTCAGGCAGCGTCGGTAGCCTGAGCGAGATTATTGATACGCTCACGCTGACGCCGACGAGCTTGCCTTCTGCTACGGGGGGTGTGGCCTATAGCCAGGCACTCGGGGCCAGCGGTGGCGCCACTGGCGCAACCTATACCTATGCAGTGAGTTCCGGAGCGCTGCCGGCAGGTCTGAGTTTGAGCTCGCCGGGAGTGATTAGCGGAACCCCTATGGCTGCTGGCTCATTCCTCTTTACGGTGACGGCGACCGATAGCGGCAACTCCTCTCTCACAGGCAGCCAGACGTACACGCTGGCAGTGGCCGCGCCAACCATCGTGCTCGCACCAGCGACGCTGCCTGCACCGACGGTGGGCGTGGCTTATAGCCAGACGGTGAGTGCAAGCGGTGGAGTCGCGCCGTACAGCTATAGCATCAGCGCTGGGGCGTTGCCTGCGGGATTGGCTTTGAGTTCGGGTGGGGTGTTGTCGGGAACGGTGACGGTCGCGGGGACGTTCACCTTTACGATCACCGCGCAGGACAGCGGCACGGGGAGCGGATCGCCCTTCACAGGCTCGGGCAGCTATACGCTGACCGTTGCCGCGCCGACCATTGTGCTTGCGCCAGCGACGTTGCCTGCGCCTACGGTGGGCGTGGGCTACAGCCAGACCGTGAGCGCTAGCGGTGGAGTCGCGCCATACACCTACAGCGTTAGCGCGGGGGCGTTGCCTGCGGGGTTGTCGTTAGGCGCAGGTGGGGCGTTGTCGGGAACGGCGACGGTAGCTGGAAGCTTTTCATTTACCATCACCGCGAAGGATAGCGATAGCTTCACGGCTTCGCAGGCCTACTCGTTCACGATTGCGGTGCCGACGATTGTGCTTGCACCGGCGACCCTGCCTGCACCGACAGTGGGCGTGAGCTACAGCGAGACGGTGAGCGCGAGCGGTGGAGTCGCGCCGTACAGCTATAGCATCAGCGCTGGGGCGTTGCCTGCGGGGCTGGCGTTGAGCGCGGGTGGTGTGCTTTCGGGAACGGCGACTGCTGGCGGGAGCGTGTCTTTTACCGTAACGGCAAAGGACACTGATAGCTTCACGGCGGTTCATACCTATTCGGTCACGGTTGCCAGGCAGGCATCGCAGATTACGGTCAGCGCATCGTCCTCAGCGGTCAATCCGGCGCAGGCGGTGACGCTGGTAGCGACGGTGTCGGCGACGATCGCGGGAACACCGATTGTGCCTACCGGCACGGTGACCTTCCTGGATAATGGAACGGCGGTGGGTACGGCAATGCTGACCGGCGGTACAGCCACGCTGGTGATTGCGAGTCTGCCCGCCGGTGCGACCGCAGTGATCACGGCGAGCTACGCAGGTGATGGCAACTTCCTTCCGAGCACGTCGAGCAACGGCGCGACGATTGTGGTGTCTGCCTTCGACTTCACCTTCACCAATACGGGAACGGCGGACGACACGGTGGCTCCAGGTGCCATTGCTACCTACCACTTTGCTGTGATGCCGCTGTATGGCAGTTACCCCGGCGACGTCCGCTTCAATGTCTCCGGCTTGCCTATGGGAGCGACGGCGAGCTTCATGCCGAGCACGATCGCGGAAGGCGCAGGCGAGACGCCGGTGATCATGACGGTGCAGACAGCATCGGCGACTGCCGAGAATCGCGGCCGTTCGATCCCAGGCGGCATTGTGCTCTCCCTATTATTGCTGCCATTTATGGCTAGGCGGAGAGTGCGTGCAAGGCTCAGAGGACGGATGCTTCTACTAGTCCTGCTGATGGCAGGTGTGACCGCAACCCTCACCGCGTGCGGTACAGACCAATCTGTCCCGATTCTTCACCCGCATACCTACACGCTGACAGTTACCGCCACCAGCGGAGCACTGACTCACGCCCAGGTCGTTACACTGACCGTGCAATAAAAACCGGAACTCGTTGGAGAGCAGAAGCAACGGGACGTGGGATCGTGCGGTTGAATGCCGTTCATAACGCGCCGGCCACTTCCAAACCGCGGAGCCTCCGGATGGATGGCCGGGCGGTGGAGCTTGGAGCCTGCACTTGGTCGGGACTTATTTCAGTCGCGCGGGAGGTTGAGGAAAGCTCGTTCGCTGTTGTCTAGTGGCCCAGTCGAAAGACGAGTCCGGAGCTCAGCAGGAGGATGTCCTGCTGATTGGATCCTCCGTTGGGTAGCTGGGTGCGAATCCACCCAGCCTGGACCGGGCGGAACGCAAGGTGATGACCAAGGCGCAGGTCGACACCACCGGCGACAAGAATGGCCAACCCATTGGCGCTGCTCCTGACTCCGTTGGTCGATACCCCGCTCGGACCGCTTCCTGCGGGGAAGCTGGAATCAAATCCATCCACTTCTCCGATGAGCCCTTCGCCAAAAAATGCCAGGCGATCCTTATGGGTGCTGATCGTATAGCGGGGGCCGAAGACTGTCGTTACGGTGTTGAGTGGGGCAGCCGTAGCGTTGCCGGCGACGTGCGCCCCGGTGACGGATGCGACGACGCCCAGACCCCGATAGAAGCGGTGATGCATCTCGGCGGAGCCTCCCTGCAGCCAGAAGTTGTTGTTGCCTGTGGAGATGGCATATTGCGCGCCATAGGTGACTGCGATCTCCAGCGGTGAGGCCGCGGCGCTCTCCTGTGCTGGGGAGGCCACTGCAAGGGAGAGCATCGCAACACTTAAGGCACTGAACGCGAAGAGTATTTTCATTCGACCTGTTCTTTCCTTGCTTACTGGATATTCAGAGTGATGGTGGCGACGTGGTGCACCGATCCGCTGATGGCGGTCACGGTCAAGGTGTAGTCGTGCGATTGCTGGCGGAAGAACCCGTGGTTCGAGCCGCAGCCCGTGAGCACCATAGTGGAGAGCGCAACGCACAGGAGAACAGCAGGGATTGACAACTTACCCAGCCGCTTGCGAGCGCGTCGGCTGTAACCGAACGGCAGCAACAGAAGACCCAGGGCGATGGCTCCCATATCGCCGTGCAGACGTATGAGCTTGGCTGTCAACGAAGGCGCGTGGATGGTCACGTGCACCGTGGTGGGTGAGGTGACGGCACTGAGGGTTGGAGGCGCGAAGGTCGCAGAGGCTCCTGCTGGCAAGCCCGTAATGGTAAACGTGACCGGCCCAGGATAAGCTCCTGGCTGCGGTGTGAGGAGAAGATCGAAGTCGAGAGCCCCGCCGGGAATCAATGTGAACGAGGAACCGGACGGAGAGGTGATGGCGGTGTCGGTTCCACCGATCACAACGGTTACCGTCCCGGCGGACGTTCCGCTTGCCGCCGTGCCGAGGAAGTCGCTATCGCCTCCATAGGTAGCGGAGAGGACATGAGCGATACCAGGTGATAGCGTAGACGTCGCATACGTCGCCGAACCGTTGTTGAGTGTGAGGCTGGTTAACGGACCGCCGTTGTCCAGAATGGTGACGACGCCCGCAGGGATGCCCGAGGTGGAGGGCAATACCTGCGCGGTGAACGTTACATTCTGCCCGGAGGCGAGCGAGGTGCTGCTTGCCGACAAGGTAAGGGAGGTCGGCGCCTGAGTGACCGTCAGCGTTCCATTGACGATTGTCTGCGTGTAGGAGGATGTATCGGAGCCAGTCACCGAGGGGACGATGGCGTATGTTGCAACGGGTGAAAGCGTTGTGGCGGACGTGCTGAATGTTTCAACGAAGTTGGATCCCGGCTGCGCTCCGCTGATCGATCCGGTAAATACCGGATTGGCCGCACCGTAGAAGCGGGTTGCGTTGTTCGCCGTGAGCGTGAGGGTGGCCGTTGATACGGTGAAGGACACCGGCGTTGCCACAACGGCGGCGTAGTTGGCGTCTCCTACGTAGGAGGCATTCAACGTGTGGGAGCCGACGCTGAAGCTGCCGCTTAAGCTGCAGGTGATCGGCGTGGAGGTGCCGGTGCAGGAGGCATTCAGCGGAGAGCCGTTATCGACGCGGAAGGTGATCGCCCCGGTCGGGGCTACTCCCTGACCGATCCAGCTCAGCGATGCGATGAGGTTGGAGTTGTTGGGGTAGGTCACGGTCGCGACTCCAGGCAGAGTGAGCGTCGGCGTTTGCTGGCCCGAGCTTCCTGTCAGGTCGATGACTTGAGCTGCGCTCGGTTGGAACAGGGCGTTATCGTTGATGCTCACCGAGCCGGCCAAGGAACTGGCTACCGTGGTGGGTGTGAACTCGATGTCCAGACTGCAGGTGGCGGCTGGCAATAACGCCGTGCTGGCGGAGCAGGTGCTTCCAGAGTCCAGACTGGAGTTGGTGAACGTGAACGAGGAGATAGAGAGAGGAAGGTTGCCGTTGTTGCCCAGCGTCACGAGTTGCGGCGCGCTGGGGGTGCCTAAGGGAGTTTGGGTAAAGGTGAGGCTGGGCGGGTCCTGGAGGTCAATCTTGCCGACTTTGGCAGTTCCGGCATCGGCGAAGAAGACGTTTCCGCTTCCGTCCAGCGCTATGCCGAGGGGGCTGCTAAGTCCGCTGCGCAGGGTGGTGACGCAGTTGGCCGCGAAACAGCCTGGGGGGAGTCTCGATATTTCGTTGGGTTCGGTTACGTAGACACTCCCGCCTCCGTCGACTGCCATACCGAAGGGAGCGTTGAAGCCTCCAACGAGCGGAACGACGCAACTGGCGCTCGCGCAAGCCGCCGGCATGACACTGACTAGGCGGGTATAGTGATCGGCGACGTAGACGTTGCCGCCCGCGTCTACGGCAACTCCGTAAGGCTGGGAGAAGCCTCCGCCGAGGATCGTCACGCAGGTGGAGCTGACGCAGGTGGGCGACATCTCGCTTACGGTTGCGGCGATGTCGGCGACGTAGATGTTTCCACTCTCGTCCACGGCGACGCCGACGGGCTGGCGGAAGTTACCACCCATCTGCGTGACGCAACCGGAGGTGATGCACCCCGGCGGTATCCGGCTCACAGTACTGTTACCGGCATCGGTGACGTAGACGTTGCCGATGCCGTCGACGGCCAGGCCATTGGGATAGGCGTAGACGCCACCGAGCGTCTTGATGGTGGTGTAGCCGCCTGCTGCAAGAATTTCAAAGACAGAACCGCTGCCAGGTCCGGTGTTGGTGACGAATTTGCCCGCATCTCCGACATATACGTTGCCGCTTCCATCGACCGCCATGCCGATTGGCTCTACGAACCCGCTACCCAATGTGACGGGTGTGGCGGGTGTGCTGAGCGCGAAGGTGGTCTGCGCGCTGTCGCCCACGCCGCTGAGGAAGGTACTACTCACGGACAGGCCTGCGCTATTGAGCAGCTGGATGCCGCCGTAGCGTGTCCAGGGGCGCGTCGGCTTGAACGTGTAGTTGACGGTACAAGTGGTGCTGGAGAGGTACGCCATGCCGGGGGTGCAGGTGCCACCGGCGACGTAGTTGAAGTCCAGACCGGTCGCGCCCTGGGTGACCACCTGGATAGCAGTCGAAAGGGTGGCGTTGAGCGTACCCGCGGAGTTGAAGTGCATCGTCGCGGTCAGCGTTCCGCTAGATGTTCCCACGCTGAGAATTGGGCCGGCCGATACGAAGATGCTTTGTGTGACGGGAGTTGCGGCGGCATAGGTGGAGTCGCCGTTCTGGCTGGCGACGATGGTGACCGTGCCTGGCCCGTTGATGGTAAGCACGGAGCCTGCAACCGTCGCCGGACCTGTAATTGTGTAGGACACCGAAAGCCCTGAACTGGCTGTCGCCGCCAGAGTTACTGGGGGCACGCCGTACTGCACCGGTGAAACCGGCGCGGGAAAGGAGATCGTCTGCGCGCCGGTGCCCGATCCGAACCCCGGGCCGCTCAAGGCGACTGTCTGGGTGAGGTTCGTGTTCAGCGTATTGTCGGTGATGCCGACCGAGCCGGTCGTCAAGTTGCTTTGCGATGGAGGTATGAATTCGATCGCAAGGCTGCAACCCGCTCCGGCGGCTATGGCGGAGGTGGTATCGCAGGTGGTGCTCCCGGTCAAACTGGCGTTGGTTACAGTGAGCGAGGAGACCGTAAGGGGGAGGTTGCCGTTGTTGCTGAGCGTGACCACCTGTGGAGCGCTGTTTGTTCCCGCAGCGGTTCCGGCGAAGCTCAACGAGGGAGCATGCTGGAGGTCCAGCCTCTGCACAGAGTTATAGAACTGGTTAACAACGTAGATGTTCCCGCTACCGTCAAGGGCAACGCCGACAGGAAAACTGAAGCTGCCGCCAAGGGTCACGACACAACTGGAGCTGACGCAGGTGGGCGGTATCTCCAGCAGTGTGCTGTTGCCCTGATCGGTAACGTAGATATTTCCGGAGCCGTCTACCGCAACGCTGCCGGGATAGTTGAAGCCTCCTCCAAGGGTTGTGACGCAGCTCAGTTTGGTGCAACCTGGAGGCATCTTGGTAAGCGCTACATTAACGGGATCGACGACATAGACATTTCCGCTCTGGTCCACTGCGACGTCGCGAGGATTCTTGAATCCTCCACCCAGCTTGGTCATGCAAGCGGTGCTGAAGCAGTTTGGCGGCATCTCGGTTACTGCCTGATTGTTGTAGTCAGCAACATAGACGTTTCCGTTTCCATCGACGGCAATGCCTGCGGGTCGAGTGAATCCTCCACCGAGCCTCACCACACATGCACTGCTAGCGCATCCCGGCGGCATCTCCGTCACGCTCTCATTATTTGCATTGGCGATGTAAATGTTTCCGCTTCCGTCAACGGCAACGGTGCTGGGACCGTTGAATCCACCTCCCAGCGTGTTGATGGTGGTGTAGCCACCGGCCGCCAGGATCTCGTACACAGTATTGTTGTTCAGATCCGAGACGAAGATGTTTCCTGCCGCGTCCAGAGCGAGGCCCGTGGGTTGATGGAAGCCTCCGCCGAGGGTGACCGGCGTGGCCGGCGTGCTGAGAGAGAATGCGGCCTGAGGGCCATTGCCTACGCCTTGGATAAAGGTGTTGCCGAGCAAGGCTCCTGCGGTGGTCACGACCTCGATGCCGCCGTAGCGTGCCCATGGATGCATGGGCGTAAAAGTGTAGTTCACGGTGCAAGTCTGGCCTACCATATAGGAAGTGTTGGCTGCGCAGGTTCCACCGCTTGCGAGGTTGAAGTCCAGTCCGGTGACGCCCTGGGTGAGCACCCGGAGTGCGGCAGCCGTGGTGCCGGCCGACCTGCCCGCGGTCGTAATCGTCACCGTAGCGGTCAGAGTTCCGCTAACAGTGCCTACCGTCCCAGAGGTTTGTGCGGATGCGGTGGCCGCCGCCATCATCAGGAGGGCGGGCATCGCGATCCATGCGGTCACCCGATGCCTGAGACGTTTCGCGGAAAGAGCTCTGCCATGATGGCCGACGATGCTGGCTCTCGGTGAGAGATCTGCGATGGTGGAAGAGACAGCGGAAGCGGACGAGGCACACCCCGAGGTGTGCAAAAAGCAACAGGCAGGTAGCATCGGCAGGAAAGCTCCTACTGGAACGTCCTCGAAGGCTCGAAAAAATGTTCGTCCTGGAAGAGTGTGAGGACCTTGAGCCCTGAGGGAAGGAGCAGGCGCCATTCGAGAGGTGCCATGGACGTCAAAGGCGCTGAAGCTGATGCAGCAATTCTTCGGTATGAAATAATGCCTGACCAGCCAGTTATAGGCCAGTATGTCACAGATACAAGAAAAGTGATGGCTTATTCGTGCATGGGGGAGAACTATCTTTCCATCCGCAGTTCCCGCCTCTTGCGTCATCCTGCGATTGGAGCTTCCAGCGCCTTGCGGGGCGGGCGGTACAAACGACGCTGGATCCAAACGCACTAACGCTAGGCTCAGACAGTTTTGAAGTCTCCTTATGCGCCAGGAGCACCTCCTCACCACCTGGAGGCTCTTCTTCTATCTCGCCCGCCTCCGGATCACACTCAGGCAATCTTTATGAGACACGCTCGAGATGGCTTCTTGACGAACATTGACATCGTCCGCGTTCCACCTCAGCAGGTAGTACCGGCGGCGTATTCGTGCGCTAAGAGCGCAACCCCTAGGCTCTTAGCTGGCTTGGATGATTTCTATAGGACTATTCGTTTCATAGGCTTACACAAAGTAAGGTTGGTGGGCCCGGAGGGATTTGAACCCCCAACCAAGGGATTATGAGTCCCCTGCTCTAACCGTTGAGCTACAGGCCCTTTCATGACATCTGCCCCTCGCAGAGGCCGAGGCAGCGGAAGATACCCACTTGCCACATCAGTCATTGTATGGCGTCGGGAGCGCAACCCCTAGTCCATCTCGCACACTGTTATCTCCGTCTGGCCCACCCGGGGTGGCATCCGCTCAAATCCTCGCTCTGCGAGCCACGATCAGTCCTCGGCGTCCCTAAGACCGTGGCTCAGGTCTGAGCGTCCCTGCCAACACTCTCCCCCACCGCCCTCTGCTTACACTCCACAATAAAATCACGCCGCTCGCCCCGTCAGGGGCGAACGGCGTGATCGCTCTTCGAATCTCCGAAGCTAAATCTGCGAGCCCTCAATATCCAGCTCGATCCTCACATCATCGCCCAGGACGGAATCGCCGCTCTTGAGCGTGCCATTCCAGGTCAGGCCAAAATCCTTCCGATTGATCGTCGTGGTCGCCGTAAATCCTCGGTGCACGCTCTTCCCATCCATACCCGTCTCTGCTTTGCCCGGGTCTTCGAGTTTCAGCACCACGGGCTTGGTTACGCCATGCAGCGTCAAATCGCCTGCCACATCATAGTGGTCGCCGGCCTTGTGAACGCTGGTGCTCTTGAACGTCATCGTAGGAAACTTCTCTACATCAAAGAAATCCTGGCTCTTCAAATGCTTGTCGCGTGGCGCCACGCCAGTGTCGACGCTGCTCACATCGATGCTCGCCTCCACGCCAGACTTCGCCACATCCGCCGGATCATACGTAATCGTTCCCGAGATCCCGTGGAACGTTCCATGCACCGTGCTGATCGACATATGCTTGATCGCAAAATCCGCCTCTGAGTGCATCGGATCGATCTTCCATTGTGTCGTCTGCGCGCTCATCACGGCCGCGCTCAGCGCAAAGCCGACCGCTGTCATCCATCCTGCCAACACTATGCGCTTCATGTGGAGCTCCTCCAAGAAAATCTTATGTTTTTGATTATGCTGCCGATATCACGAGTAGATGCGTAGAAAATACAGTCGATCCACGGAATTCTCTACACGCATGTTGAACGTCACGTGACAATCCTGTTCTTTGCCCCACTATATCCTCTCTCCATCCCTATCCTCTCTCCATCCCTCCGATAGCAGCGGAAAGTGTCTGTAATCCCCGCTGGCTGTAACCTTATTTCCACGCATAACCGTCTCCAACAGAAGGATTCCAAAGTCGATCGCGGTCTCAAGCTCTTTAGTCGGCGTTTCGTTGTCGTCTCTATTTCTATTGCAGTGCTTTCCAATCCCAGAGTCAGGGCCTACATGAAACGTATCTCGATGCATCGTCTCTTCCATTCACTCGCGTTGATGGCCACCTTCGCACTCTGCGCCTCCAGTCCTGCCACCTCGCAGAATGCTCGCCCGGAGCCGCGCATTACTGCGCCGATCGACAATTCCAGCCGCGTCACTCTCGCCGCTTCGCGTCCTCCACGAGCTCGCGCAGCCGACGACATCGGAACCGTATCCGGCACCCTCCAGCTCCACGGCATCTCTCTGCTCTTCAGCCGAAGCGCCGCCCAGCAGACCGCGCTGGACGCCCTGGTCGCCGCCCAGCAGAATCCGGCCTCGCCCCTCTACCACCAGTGGATTTCCCCCGACCAGTACGCCGCGCAATTCGGCGCTGCGGATGCCGACATTACCGCCGCCGAGTCGTGGCTCGAGCAACAGGGCTTCGCTGTCGATTCTGTTTCGCGCAGCCGCAATCGCATCTTGTTCTCCGGAACCGCCGCCCAGGTCTCCAACGCCTTTGGCGCCTCGCTGCACTACTACCTCACCCCCTCAACCGCCTTCGAGCCCGCTAAGACTCACTTCGCCCCCTCGGCCGATCTGACCCTCCCCGCCGCCCTCGCCTCCAGCATTCTCGCCATTGGCAATCTTTCGGACTTCCACCTCATCCCGCACATTGTCCGTGCAGGAGTTCCGGCCTCCCAGCCGCGCTTCACCTCCAGCCAGACGGGCAATCACTACCTCACTCCGGGCGATCTCGCCACCATCTACGACATCACTCCCGCCTACAACTCTGGTTACACGGGCTCCAACCAGTCCATCGCCGTCGTAGGCCAGTCGGCCATCAACCTCTCCGATATCACCAACTTCCAGACAGCCGTTGGCATCGCTTCCAAGACTCCCACCGTTGTCCTTGTGCCCAACTCCGGTACCTCTCACATCTACGCGGACGGTGATGAAGCCGAATCCGACCTCGATCTCGAGTACTCCAGCACCATCGCCAAAGGCGCTCAGGTCTACTTCATTTACACCGGTGATAGCAATAACTACGGAGTCTTCAACTCCATCGAGTACGCCGTCGACCAGAAGATCGCCCCCATCATCAGTACCAGCTATGGACAGTGCGAGCCCAGCCTCGGGCAGTCTGGATACAACGACTACAACTCCGTCCTTGAGCAGGCCGCCGCCCAGGGCCAAACCATCCTCTCTGCGGCGGGAGACGATGGTTCCACCGATTGCTACGGCGAATATAAGACCAGCGACACCTCTGACAATGAGCAGTTGGCCGTCGACTTCCCCGGCAGCAGCCAGTACGTCACCTCCGTCGGTGGCACCGAATTCCCCTCCTCCGACGTGGCTGCCGGCAACAATACCTACTTCGACGCGGAATCCTCCACCGACATCATCAGCTCCGCCAAGTCCTACATTCCTGAGATGGTCTGGAACGACGACGCGGCTGAAGGCGCACTCTCCGCAGGTGGGGGCGGCGTCAGCATCTTCACTACCCAGCCTGCATGGCAGAGCGGGACCATCGGCGGCGTGGTCCTCTCCAGTCCCGGCCATCGCATGGTGCCAGACATCGCCCTCACTGCCTCGCCCGTAAATGCACCCCTCGCTTTTTGCACCAGTGACACCACCTTCTGGGCCAGCGGTCAGAAGGCCAGCTGCAATGATGGTCTGCGCGATTCCTCCACCCAGGACCTCACTGTTGGCGGAGGTACCAGCTTTGAAGCACCTACCGTCGCCGGCCTTGTCGCCATCATCAACCAGGCAAGAAACTCCACCGGGCAGGGCGTCATCAACTCCACCCTCTACTCCCTTGCCGCCACTTCCGTCTACGCCACCGCCTTTCACGACATCACCAGCGGAGGCAACCAGTGCGATGCCGGCTCCTCCGACTGCAGCTCTCCCGGCACCACCGACTACGCCGCAACCACCGGCTATGACGAAGCTTCCGGGCTCGGCTCCATCGACTTCTTCAACCTGCTGACCGCCTGGCCTACCTCCGCCTCCAGCTCTCTGCTCTCCACCGTCACCACCCTCACTGCGGCCACCACCACCCCCGCCTCGGGTGCTGCCGACGCCATCACCATCACCGTGGCACCCCTCACCACCAGCTCGCCGACACCCACTGGCAATGTGTCCCTCTCAGTCGACGGTGGAACCGCCACCTCGATCACACTTACCTCCGGCATCGCCACCTACAGCTTCAGCTCTACAACCTCCGGCGCCCACGTACTTACCGCTACCTACTCCGGCGATGCGACCTTTGCCCCTTCCACCGGCACCATCGTTCTCAACGTCAGCGGAACCACCGCAACCACTGGTTCCTTCGCGCTAACCGTCAGTAACTCATCTCCGAGCGTAACTCCGGGAAGCTCCGCCACCGGTACCCTCACCATCACTCCGTCCGGCGGCTTTACCGGCACCGTGGCTCTTACCGCCAGCCCTGCCACGTGGACTAACGGCTGCATCGTCCTCGCCTCGAGCTCCGCAGTCATTACAGGCACGTCCGCGGCCACGGTAGGCTATACCCTTTACACCAGCTCCACCGCCTGCACGACGGCGAGTGCCGCCCGGCCTGGCGTCCGAACCGCTTCCGCCCACACTCCCAATCGCCCCGGCTCGCCCTGGGAGCATCTGCCTCTCCCTGCGTCCCTCGCTGGCGCGCTGCTCGTGTTCTCCCTTCGCCGCTCCAGCCGCCGAAGCTCAAGATTCCTGAGCGCCAGCCTCGCCCTCATCTTGGCTCTGGCTGTTAGCACTGTGGCCCTCACTGGCTGTGGAGGCAGCAGCTCCGCCAGCACCACGACAACTACCGCCACAACCGACGCAGCCGCCGGAATCTACGTCATCACCATTACCGGCACCAGCGGCTCCGCCTCCGGGTCTACGACCGTCACCCTGACCGTCAGCTGATCTCACAAGCGGGTAGGTTCGCTGTCGAAAGCGGACAGCGTGAAGCCGAAGGGCCAACTGCGGTTACGAAGCAGCAGCATAGCTGACTTTTCCACCTCTCACCCCGCTTTTCCCAGCACTTCGCCCTTGCGCCCACCGCCACGGGTCCGTACCCTTGATTCATCGGCTATTCACGACGGCTGAAACTCGCCATTCACGCGCCTGTAATGAACTTTCCACAGCAAATCCTTGGAAAAACCATAGTCACCACCTCGTAACTCCGCGCTGGGGGAGTATCTACTTCTACACCACAACATCTAGTTGTTTTATACTTGACTCGTACCACATGCGGCGTTACTTTCGACTTCACCGCAGCTCTGGTGCAGCGCCTGACTCCCTGGGCTCACACCGCCGCAGAGGACCCGAGACGCAACCCCCTCAGCCGATCGTCGGCCGGGAAACGCGTCCTTCACCAGGCCGCACTCAAGACTTACGCCGTCACCTGTAACCCCCGGACTCTGATCCGGTAGATCCCTAGTTTTTCTCCCGAGAGGTAAAGAACCCCATGGCCGACACGATCCAGTCCGCATCCGAGCAAATCGCCCCCACCGTCGCCGCTGCAGCCAGCCGCCAACGCTCTACGCCCGGCCTGCACTTCTCGCGCTACTTCACGCGGCCCGGAGTCAATCCCTTCGACGAGCTCGCGTGGGAGTTCCGCGACGCCATCATTCAGGATTGGAAAGGCAAGCTCGTCTTCGAACAGAAGGCCGTCGAAGTCCCCTCCGACTGGTCCGTCACCGCGACCAACATCGTCGCCAGCAAGTACCTCCACGGCCAGGTCGGAACCCCCGACCGCGAGAAAGGTGTTCGCGACCTCATCTCTCGTGTCGCCGAGTCCATTCGCGACTGGGGGCTGCGCGACGGCTACTTCGCATCTACAGAAGATGCGGAGATCTTCTTCGCCGAGCTAACCCACCTCCTCGTCAACCAGAAGGCCGCCTTCAACTCGCCCGTCTGGTTCAACGTTGGCTGCGACCGCCTGGAGCCCAACTCCGACGCGCAGAACTGGCACTGGGACGCCGAGCTGGGCAAAGTCGCCTTCTCTGTCACGGGCTACTCCAAGCCGCAGTGCTCCGCCTGCTTCATCAACTCCGTGCAGGACTCGCTCGACTCGATCCTCACCCTCGCCAAGACTGAGGGCATGCTCTTCAAGTGGGGTTCGGGAGCCGGCTCCAACCTCTCCGCCATCCGTGGCAGCATGGAAACCCTCAGCGGAGGAGGCACCGCCTCTGGTCCCCTCAGCTTCATGCGCGGGTTCGACGCCTTCGCTGGCGTCATCAAGTCCGGAGGCAAGACCCGCCGCGCAGCGAAGATGGTCGTCCTCAACATCGACCACCCCGACATCGAAGACTTCATCCAGTGCAAGGTGAAGGAAGAGAAGAAGGCCTGGACCCTCATGCAGGCAGGCTACGACGGCTCCGGTCCTGACTCCGAGGCCTTCACCAGCATCTTCTTCCAGAACGCCAACAACTCCATTCGCGTCACCGACGAGTTTATGCACGCCGTAGAGACCGACGGCACCTTCACCACCCGCACGGTCAAGGCCAAGGAGCCCGTCAAGGAGTACCGCGCCAAGGACCTCATGCACCAGATCGCCGAAGCCACCTGGCAGTGCGGCGACCCCGGTATGCAGTACGACACCACCATCAACCGCTGGCACACCAGCAAGAACACTGCTCGCATCAACGCATCGAATCCCTGCAGCGAGTACATGTTCCTTGATGATTCCGCCTGCAACCTCGCCAGCTTCAATCTCATGAAGTTCCTCACCCCCGGCGGACAGTTCGACATCCCCGCCTACCGTCACGCCATCGCCATCGTCACCACGGCGATGGAGATCATCGTCGATGCAGCCGGCTACCCGACGGAACAGATCAGCAAGAACTCGCACGACTACCGCCCGCTCGGCCTCGGCTACGCCAACCTCGGCGCGCTCCTCATGGATCGCGGCTTGCCCTACGACTCCGACGCCGGTCGCGCCTACGCTGCCACACTCACCGCGATCCTCTGCGGCGACGCCTACGTGCAGTCCGCGCGCCTGGCTGCGACAGCTCCCGCCCTCGGAGCCGCAACGCCCCTCACGCAGCAGACAGAGATCACCGGAGGAGCCTGCCCCGGCTTCTACGTCAACCGCGAGCCCTTCCTCGACGTCATCCGCATGCATCGCGCCGAGGTCAACAACATCGATAGAAGCCTGAAGCCAAACGGCTCTTCAAACTTTGAAGACGCAGCCGGCTTCGTAGCCCCCCAACTCGCCGAGCTCAAGCAAGCCAGCCAGGATGCCTGGGACACCGCCCTCGCTCTCGGCGAGCAGCACGGCTACCGCAACTCGCAGGTCACCGTCCTCGCTCCCACCGGAACCATCGGCTTCATGATGGACTGCGACACCACCGGCATCGAGCCCGACCTCGCATTGGTCAAGTACAAGAAGCTCGTCGGCGGTGGCATGATCAAGATCGTCAACAACACCGTCCCCGGAGCCCTCTTCAAGCTCGGCTACAAGGAGTCGGAAGTTGAAGCCATCGTCAACTACATCGACGCCACCGGAACCATCGAAGGAGCTCCCGCCCTCAAGCCCGAGCACCTCGCTGTATTCGATTGCTCCTTCAAGCCTGCGAAGGGAACCCGCACCATCGCCTGGACCGGCCACGTCAAGATGATGGCCGCCACCCAGCCCTTCCTCTCCGGCGCCATCAGCAAAACCGTCAACCTCCCCAACGACTGCACCGTCGAGGACATCGCGGACGCCTACACCGAATCCTGGCGCCTCGGCCTCAAGGCTGTAGCCATCTACCGCGACGGCTCCAAGGGAACCCAGCCCCTCAACGTCAGCGCCCAGACCGACGCCGACAAGAAGGGAACCAGCGTCAACGCCGAATCCAAGGCAGCCGACTCCGCAGCCGCCGCCCAGCTCGAGTCCGTCACTGCCGCTCTCACCGCCTCGCAGCTGGAGATCGCCTCCGCCAAGCAGCAGCTGGCCGAAGTTCAGGCCCAACTCGCCGCCCACATCCTCTCCACCACCCAGAACGCCGATTCGCTCGACGCGCAGGCCCCACCCCGCGCCGTCCGCCATCGGTTGCCCGCCGAGCGTATGAGCATCACCCACAAGTTCGGCATCGGCGGCCACGAAGGCTACATCACCGTCGGCCTCTATCCCAGCGGAGCACCTGGCGAAATCTTTGTCCGCATGGCCAAGGAAGGCTCCACCATCTCCGGCTTGATGGATTCCTTCGCAACGGCCATCTCGCTTGCCCTCCAGCACGGAGTCCCCCTCAAGGTCCTCTGCGAGAAGTTCGCCCACACTCGCTTCGAGCCCTCGGGCTGGACTGGCTCGGAAGAGCTAGGCTACGCCAAGTCCATCATGGACTACCTCTTCCGCTGGATGCAGCTCCGCTTCCTCTCCGGCCAGCAGCTGGACCTCTTCGCCAACCTGAAGCAGCCAACCCTCTCCGCCACGTCGCAGCCCTCGCTGTACAGCACCCCCACGTCAACCCCATCATCTGTCATCTCGAACGGATCGCCAGCGACCTCCGTCATCTCGACCGAAGCGCAGCGCAGTGGAGAGACCCCTGTATTTGGTGATGCCACCACAACCCCCGCCACCCACGAGTTCCACGGCGAAGCCTTCGAGCACACCGACCGCACCCCACCCCAGCAAGGCATCGCAGGCGAGCCGCAGGCGTCGATCTCACGGGATCTAAGCGCCAGCGCCGGCCTCACCAGCAACGGACAACGACCAACGGACAACTACACGGTCGAAGACCGCAGCATCTACCACACAGCCTCGGCGATGCAATCCATGTACAACATGGGCGACGCCCCCAGCTGCAGCACCTGCGGCAGCATCATGACCCGCAACGGCAGCTGCTACCGCTGCATGGAATGCGGCTCCACCAGCGGCTGCAGCTAGGGTCCTGCTACCTCGTGGAAACGCCACTGCCATTGCGGTAGTGGCGTTTCCACTTGAAGGATATGATTTGGAGTGAGTGAAATATGAGCGACTCGCATGACTACATCGACATAAACGAAGTTTTCGAAGTGCTGAATGGCTCAAGAATTGAGCATGTTTCAAACGAAGAATTTCGAGATCTGAGCTTTGGTGCGCCCGCAGCGGAACGAGATACTCCCTTAGCTAGCTACTTTGTCGAGTCAGAGGCCTATAAAGCTGTCGAAAGCGGAAAGAAATACATCGTTCTGGGAAATCGTGGATCGGGTAAGAGCGCTATTTTCCGTGTAATTGCTGAAAGAGAGAAGCTCTCTGGCGGCATAGTAATCCAGTTATCTCCCGAAGATTATTCCTATGAGATGTTGAGCTCGACGATGCGCCCTGAAAGCGAAGGCGCATGGGCCAAACAGGGTGCGTATACAGCGGCGTGGAAGTATCTTCTATTCATTCAGATAATGAAGGAGCTGAATAAGACTGGCTCCAGATTGAAACGAGGTCCTGCTGCCGATATTTATAACTACCTTCGAGATCATGTTGAAGGGCAGCAAACGAATCCTATCGGAGTGATGATTTCATTTCTGAAACGGATGGAAGGCATTAAATTAGGAACCTATGAAGCCAGCCTGAAAGCTCGGGAACTCGATAAGCTTTATCGGTTAGAGGAAATCAACGCGCTCATACCGCACATCATCGACCTGTGTGAGAAGCAGAAGATGACTGTACTGATTGACGAGCTTGATAAGGGTTGGGATTCTTCGGAAGATGCAAAAAGCTTCATCGCCAGCCTATTCCAAGCCGCGATCGCTACGAACCAATACCATCCTAATCTTCGAGTAATCATCTCCCTGAGGCAAGAACTCTACGACAGTATTCCGGCCTTGTATGAAGACGCCCAAAAATATCGAGACGTGATGCAATTCGTGTATTGGGACGAATCTGAACTACTGAAGCTTTTGGCGAATAGAATCCGGCACGCGGTTCCTAGACTATCTAACGTAGCTGATGGTCAAGCGTGGACGGCAGTTTTTCCTGACACCCTTGATTTCAGGCAGTCAAAAACTTTCAATTACCTGGTAGATCGAACCTTATATAGACCAAGAGAGATTATTCAATTCGCATCTGACATCATAGAAACCGCAAAGAAAAATGGAAGCAGCACCATAAACTACACGACAATTACTGAAGCAGAAGTCTTGTATTCGCAAGCTCGCACACAGGACATCGCCGCAGAATTTAAATTTCAGTATCCCAATCTAATAAACATCTTCGAATTTTTTCGCGGCAGGTTTTACTCTTTCGCTCGAACTGAAGCGGAAACTATAGCAACCGAAATCAGTCTTCGTGAACCGAGGTTTGGTACTGATCCTGCATGGGCCTATCTACAGGACCCAGAGTTTTTATTGGACGTCCTCTGGAGGGTTGGATTTCTACGTGCGCAGGTAGTTGGCGGTATCAAAGCCAGACGACGGAGCGGTAGCCAATACGTTGGCCCTCACCAGATCGCATCGATCAACCCAAAAAGCATCACGCGTTATCAAGTTCATCCGATGTTTCGTATCTTCCTCTCGATGAAGGAACCAAAGGGCCCGGGACAAGTTGAGATAGATGCTACGACTGCCGAGCACACTTCTGGTAGTTA
>Ga0302150_10000091_pt1 | contig 34990 bp, 29 predicted proteins | sample I_Bog_N1_2_FD_198635 | JGI IMG/M metagenome (GOLD analysis project Ga0302150, IMG submission 198635) | Peat permafrost microbial communities from Stordalen Mire near Abisko, Sweden - I_Bog_N1_2 | ecosystem: Environmental > Terrestrial > Soil > Wetlands > Peat | place: Sweden: Abisko, Stordalen... | reverse complement strand
TGCCATCCCTAGAATATTTACGCCAAGAGCCGAACCTCCACCTTTTGAAGCCTCCCGCCGTCCGCGTAAGCCCCGCCGTCCGCAGAAACCTGTCACCCCCCCAGCCGCCTACAATTCACTCCAACCCGATGATTCCAAGCCAGATAAAACTTCAAAAAACTTGGCATAGTTACCCCCCACGAATCACTACAATTGAAGTAGGAATAAATCCAGCCGAATCAGTACAGTCCCCCCAAAAACAAGATCCGAGCAGTAACGACGATACTTTGCCCCTAACCTGTCTGCTTAGAATACTTTACAAGCAAAAAGGGACTCAGCAGTGGGATACTTTACCCCCTAAACCGTCTGCTTAGAATACTTTGCGGCAAAAGGGGCTCACAGGGGGGAGGGGGGTGCCCCGACCAGCCCGGCTGGGAAGCTACACTAAACCAGCATGGTCACCATCGCTGCCTTTTACCGATTTCTCGCGCTCGACGCTCCCGCAGCCCTCCGCGACGAGCTCCGCGCCACCTTCGCCACGACCGACCTGCGCGGCACCACGCTCATCGCCCCAGAAGGCATTAACGGCACCATGGCCGGCGAGCCCGAAACCATCGACCGCCTCCTAACCTTCCTCACCGAGCGCACCGGCCTCGACCGCTCCGAAGTTAAATTCTCGACGGCCGAACTCCCACCCTTCCGCCGCATCAAGTTCAAGCTCAAGCGCGAGATCATCACCTTCCGCAACGCCACGGTCGACCCAACGCGCCCCGGCCAATACGTCGATCCCGACCACTGGAACGCCCTCCTAGCCGACCCCGAGGTCCTCCTCCTCGACACCCGCAACACCTACGAGACAGCCATCGGCACCTTCTCCGGAGCCGTCACCCCGCCCCTCGACACCTTCTCCGATTTCTCCGACTACGTTCGGGAAAATCTCGACCCCGCCAAGCACCGCAAGATAGCCATGTTCTGCACCGGAGGAATCCGCTGCGAAAAAGCCTCCGCCTTCATGCTCCAGCAAGGCTTTCCCGAGGTCTACCACCTCAAAGGCGGGATCCTGAAGTACCTCGAACTCGTCCCCTCCGAAGCCAGCCAGTGGCAAGGAGCCTGCTACATCTTCGATGAGCGAGTCTCCGTCGACCACGAAGACTTCAACCGCTAGACCTTCAGTCCGATCAGCCGCATCAACTCCACGCCATTGCTCTTCATCGCCATGCCCTCGCGCAGCGTGAAGTCGAAGCGCATCTGCCCATTCACGATCTGGTCCTGGAAGTGCATGTTCCTCATCGAGCCCGCGGGAAGTCCTTCCATCTCCGCCAGCGCCAGATCATGCGTCGTCACCACGCCAATCGCACCTGCCTCCACCAGCGCCCGCACCACCCCCTCAGCCCCCACCCTTCGGTCCTTCGAGTTGGTCCCCTGCAGCAACTCATCCAGCAGGAACAACATCCCGCCGTTGTCCGCGCCCTCTGCTGAAGCACAGATTCTTCGCAGCTTTTCAATCTCCGCATAGAACCGCGAATGCCCTTCCTGCAGCGAATCATTCACCAGCAGGCTCGCGCCAATCTTCAGCGGCGTCAACCGAAAGCTCTTCGCCCTCACCGGAGCTCCACACATCGCAAGCACCGCATTCACGCCCAGCGTGCGCATCAACGTACTCTTCCCGCTCATGTTCGATCCGGAGATCAGCAGCACGCGAGTCTCGCCGCCGATCTGCACACTATTCCGCACGCACTTCGATACGGCAATCAGAGGATGTCCCATCTCCTTCGCCTCAACGCTCGGCTCGCCGCTCACGAACTCCGGGAACACATCCGCAGGATGCTCATACGCGTATGTAGCCAGCGAGAGCAGCGCCTCCATCTCCGCGACGGCTTCAATCCACAGCCCCACCGCGCCGCCATGTTGCCGCCGCCAACGCTGAATCGCCCATGCCAGCTGCACCGAATACATCAGTGGCAGATTCAGCCCCTTCACAATCATGTTGTCCATCGAGTCCTGCCACTGACCCAGCTTCGCAAGCCTGCCGATCGCTAGCGATCCAGCCACCGCGTGCGACGCCAGCTTCCGCCTGATCTCCACCAGCCGTTCGGACGTGAAGGTCTCAGATTCCATCACCTCCAGCAGCGACGCGAGCAGCTGCATGTTCCTCACCGCCGCCTCCGTACCATCGAGCACCGCCGTGATTCGCCTCTCGAACGGCCGCCGCACCGCCGCCTGCATTACCAACACCGCCAACAACAGCCCGACCGCATCTCTGTGCGCATCCGGCCCGATGCGCCCAAGGCTTCCGCCTCCAGTCAGCCATATCACCGTAGCCGCCAAGATCGCGAACAAGATGCTGAGCGCCCCCGCCACCCAAGGCATCCAGCGCTGCGTCAGCACGTCCTCCGCGGAAGCCCACTTCGCGAGCACCTCAGCCTGCACGCCCACCGCAGCCGCCTCGCCCGCTACACCCATCCGCTCGCGCAGGTCGACCATCCCGCGCAACTCCTGCACAGCTGCCTGTCGCCTCACGATCTCCGGCACCTCCGCCGGCTCCAGCAGCCAGGTAAGGAGCAGATCTTCACCCATCCGCGTCCGAGCGCGGCACAGCAGCTCGAACAACCCACCCCGTCCCACGATATCCAGGTCGCCAGCATACAGACTCGAGGCCAGCTTCTCCCGCATGTCCGCTGAAAGCCCCTCCGGGATCTCGCGCAACTCAAGCCCCACCCACCGGTCTTCGATCCGCGCGATCCCGAGACGGTAGATCTCCTCCGCCCGTCGTGCCCTGCCCAACTGGCGCGAGACTCTTCCCTGCCACACCCCAAGCACGATGAACAGAGCGATCGGGATCGACACGCTCCAGCGTGGACCCTCGCTCAAAAAAATCGTGAACCATGCCACGCCAAGAAACAGCGCCACCGCCGCAAGTCGCAGCCAGCCGAGCAGCAGATGCAGCGCTTTCAGACGGGAGGCTCGCCCTTCCTGCGCCTGCAACCGCCGCTGATACTCATCCCACGGTCCAGACAGCACCGGCCCATCTTCCACCACTTCGCTCATCCGTCCATTATGGACGCGCCGGGAAACCTGCACGGCCCTCCCTCAACGATCTCGCTAATGGGGGCCTTTGGTCCAAGCACCACGCATGTGGCCTAGTGCCTTGGATTCGACGGCGCAGTTCGCGGCGCCGGCGCAGGCGATGGCCGCGGAGGTGGCGACATCCTCGGTGCTGGAGCCGCATGCGGTACTTCCGGCTGTTGTGCCGGCCCGGCTGGCCGATTCTGACGCAGATTCTCCAGCTGCTGCGGCCCCAGCGGCCGCCCCGGGTCCGTCGTCTCGATCGCTTTTTGCTGCTCTTCAAAGCTCGGCCGAGGCTGCGGCGGAGCTGCCTGGTGAAACAGCGGCCGGCTCTGCGGCGTCGCGGCTTGGCCGTGCTCAGTCGGTGACTGCCGCACCGGGGCTGCCGGGTTGGCCGCGGTTCCTGAACGCTCAACCGCAATCGCTCTAGGCTCGCCTGCTGGTTCTTCGCCCGTTCTCGAAGCCAACGTCGGTCGAGCCGCGTGGGCAGGCACTGCCCGTGCCACTGTACCAACTACCAGCGTGCGCTGTGGCGTCACCAACGGATGCGGCACCACCGGCGAGTTGGCAACCGTGTCCGCGCTCACGCGCGTATCCGGTCGTCCTACCGGCCGGCCCGCCGCGAAGCTCGCCTGCGTGACGGCCACGGTCCCCAATGGCCGATTCGCATATCCATGCGCTCCACCAGAGGCATACACACTCGCCAGCGTCGGCTGGTTGTAGACCGCCCGCACCTCGCCAACGTTGTGGCTGTATTGGTTGGACACGTTCACTCGGTTCTCATAAAGAGGACTCGCGTGGTACCACGGCACATACGTGTCATGCGGACCCAGCGCAAACCAGGCCGTCACCCCCGGTCCTCCCACAAACGCCACCATCGCCGGCGAGTAGATCGGCCGCACCACCGGAGGTCCGGGAATCCATCCCCACCGACTGCCTCGATGCTCCCAGCGCCCGTAATGGAACGGCGCAAATCCCCACGGCTCGCACTCCACCCAGGTCCATCCCCAGGGAGCCATCCACGTCCAGCTCCCGCAGCTGTACGGCACCCATCCCACCGCAACGTTCGCCGGATACCACACAGCTCCCTCATCCGGATCTGTCTCCCAATCGCCGTTCCCGTTCAAATCTTCGGCGCCAATCGTATCCGGATTCACGTACGCATCTACGCCCTGCGCTCCAACCTGGTACGCTGCATCTCGATCGTTCGAAAAGCCGTCCAGGCCGTCCGGCGCCGCCGCATCCATCACCTGCGCTGATACCGGATGACAGCCCTCGAACCGCACGCGCTGGCCCCCTTGGAGCACCTGCTGGAATCCGTCGCCATCCACCTGCACCTGCCCTGAAAACAGCTCCGCCGTCGTCGTCCCGGCATCTGGATCGACGTCAACACGAACGTCTCCCGGCTGCAGGACAGTCACCGCCACGTTGGGAGTATCCAGCTCGACTGCGGTTTCCGGAGTCAGCGCATAGGTCCTCAGGTGAACGCTTCCCTGCGCCAGCCCAAACTGTTCCAGAAGATCCGTCATTGAGGTGACCGTAAGGTCCGTCTGCTGCCCCAGGCGTATGGCGATCTGCCCTGTTTCCAGCTCAGCGTTTGCTCCTGTGTCGGTGTAAATGCGGTCGCCCGTCGTCAACGCGTCGTTCACGATCGCCGCGCTGAACTGGTCCACACTCGCCGGCTCTACTGACACATTGCCCAACAGCACGCTCACCCGCGCGACCTCCGTCGGAGGATCGCCTGCCTCCTGCGCGTGAGCCGACGTCCCTGCTAGTAGCGCCACTACAAAAAGCAGTACGTCCGATAGCGTTCTTAAGATCATGCAAGACCGTCTACGCGGCGTAATGAACATGGGGTACATCCTTCCGATCCTCTGAACTCAACTCAGCTTTTGAAAAATCAAGCGCTTTGCAAGGAGCTAGAAGTGTAAACCCCACAATATGCGCAAAGATGCTCCAACCATTGGACTCCACGCTCACCCGCACGTCTTCTTCTTTCGGAGCAAATCGATGGAACCATCTGCGTGTTGCGGGCGTATCCTCTTGTCGTATCCCAAACGACCGCGCGCCTTCGCGTCTAATGCGCGCTGGAGGATCCATGACCCGCTCCCTTCGCTTCCTCGCTACCTTCGCCATCGCCGCGCCTTTCTCCTGCCTGCTGCTCGTCGGCTGCCGCGTCACCGAGGACGATCATGGCGACCATAAGAACGTCAGCATCGGAACTCCCTTCGGCTCCATGAAGGTGAATACCAACAAGGGCACGGACACTGCATCCATCGGCATCAGCGCCTATCCCGGAGCCACGCCCATCAAGGACAAGGATGACGACGACTCCAACAGCGCCAATGTCAACATGAGCTTCGGCCCCTTCCATCTGGGAGTCAAAGCGGCCGACTTCCAAACCTCCGACCCCTCCGACAAGGTCATCGCCTTCTACACGAAAGACCTCGCTTCCCGCTACGGCAGTGTCATCGAGTGCCGCGGCCACGACTCCGTGGGTTCCATCAAACGCACCTCCCAGGGCCTCACCTGCAGCGACGACGAACACACCCACATCAAGACCCACGATGGCAACTCGAAAGACTTCTCCATCACCAGCGGCGACTCCTCCGCTGATATCGAGCTACGTTCCGGCTCGCCGCAGCACCTGCATATCGTCGGAGTGGAGAACCATGACGGTGGAACCAAGATCGGCCTCGTCTCCCTCGATCTTCCCTCCGACATCTCCGATCACGGCCGCAAGGACAGCGAATAATCTCATCGCGTTTGCTACGAGGCCAGAGCTCGGCTACCCTTCACTGTAGTGAGTTCTCGTCTCTGTCCCCGTTGTCACGCCGTCCTGCATCGCGAAGAGGAGGGCTCCCTTGTCTATTGCTGGAACTGCGGAACACCGCAGGTCCAGCTCTCCGAAGAGCTGAGTGAACAGATTGATCAGCAGATCAGCGCGCAGCAGGCCGCCGCGAATCCTCTCGCCCAGCAGATTTCCCAGGGCCTCGCTCCCAGCAATGCGGTCGTCTGGCGCGGTGCCATCCAGATCGCCGGCCTTTCGGGAGCGGTAGCCGCCGCACTCGCCCTGATTGCCTTCGCCCTTCCATCGGTTGCGCTTCTCTCTCTCTTCTGGTTCGTCTCCGCTCCGATCGTCGCGATGGGCTTCTACAGCTCCCGCTTCCGCAAGACGCGCATCACCGGAGGCTTTGGAGCTCGCCTCGGCATGCTCACCGGCCTCGCCATCCTCATCGGCACCTCCACGCTGAACACCATCGGCCTGGTTCTCGAGCGCTTTGTCTTCCATTCCACCGCGGAGCTCGATACCCAGATTGGCAAAATGTTTGAGCAGGTACACGCAAACTTTGCCTCGCAATCGCAACAATCCGTCAAAATGATGAGCGACATGCTCGCAATCCCGGAGTTCCGTGCCGGCATTCTGCTCACCAGCATCTTCTTTGCACTCGGGCTGTATCTGGTTTACTCCGCTGCCGCCGGGGCTTTTGCCGGCTACCTGCGCTCCCGCTCCCCGAAAGCCTGACCCAGCGGCTGAAACCCCTCCCCGGGCCAATGTCCCGATACTCGCCCAACCTCCTGCGTATCGCTCACTAACCTGCGCCCAGCGCTGCTATCATGAAGGGCAAACCATGAGCGATGCTACTAGTTCCGCCGCAGCCACTCCCTCCGCCTCCAAGCCACACCTCCGCGAGAAGGGCCGCCTCATGTCTGCCTCCGAGATTGAGCGAACCCTCGTCCGTCTCGCACACGAGATCGTCGAGCGCAACAACGGATGCGCCAATCTCGGCCTCATCGGCATCAAACGCCGCGGAGTTCCACTCGCCCAGCGCATCGCCAAGCTCATCGAGACCATCGAGAGAACCCCGGTCGATACCGGCGTGCTGGACATCAGCTTCTATCGCGACGACCTCTCCACCGCAGGCCCTCGTCCCATCGTCGAGAAGGGCGACATCGGCTTCGATGTCAACGGTCGAGACATCATCCTGATGGACGACGTGCTCTACACCGGACGAACCATCCGCGCTGCGCTCGATGCTCTCTTCGATCAAGGCCGCCCCAAGAGCGTGCAACTGCTAGTCCTCATTGACCGCGGCCACCGCGAACTCCCCATCGAAGCCCGTTTCATCGGCCGCACCATCCCCACCTCGCGCAAAGAGATCATCGAAGTCAAGCTCCGCGAGATCGACGGCGATGAACAGGTCGTCCTTGTAGAACTAGCGGACTGACATTCATCGCCAGTCCCTGCTTTTTATTGTGATGGCGCTTGCCTTTCTGGCTGTCATCCCGCGGGTATCTGCTTTTGAGCACTGGGCCTCCGCATTCCCAACTCCACCTGAGCGAATCAGTCCTACTCTCCACCTCAAACTCCCATGAGCCAGGAATCCCTCAACCAACTCGATACCGAGCTTGACGCCAACACCGTCGAAGCCATCCCCGTACCCGCGCCCAATGCGCCCGAGCCTCTCAGCATGGGAGCGGTTCTCCGCGTCGTCACCATGCGCCGCCTCTGGTACGCGCAGATCGTCTCCACCTTCGGTGATTTCCTCGCGCTCTTCGCAGTCATCACCTTCATGACATTCAAGCTGCACGCCACACCTCAGCAGGTCACTGGCATCCAGATCGCCTACTTGCTACCCATCGCGCTGATCAGCGTCATCAGCGGTGTCTTCGTCGATCGCTGGCCCGTCAAAACCACCCTCGTCTCGAGCGACTTCATCCGCGCCGGCCTCTGCCTCCTCCTTCTTCTGGTCCACAGCGTCTATGGCTTCTACGCCGTACTCGCCGCCATCAGCGTGATCTCCAGTTTCTTCAGTCCCGCGCAGGGTGTCGCCATCCGTGCGGCGGTCCCCTTTCACGGACTGCGCTCGGCCAACGCACTCATGCAGCAGGTCATGTTCATCATGCGCATTATTGGCCCCTCCGTTGCCATTCTCCTTGTCGGAGCCTTCGGCGCAAAGATTTGCTATTACCTCGACTCCGCCAGCTTCGTCGCCTCTGGCTCCCTCATCGCTTCGCTGTCTCTAATTCTGCCGAAGAAATCCGCACCCACTCCCGCCGAAGGCCAGCCCGTCGCTAAAGAAAAGACCGGCATCCCGCGCGTCCTCGCCGACATGAAAGAAGGCTCCGGTTTCATCCTCCATCACGCCGGCCTGCTCTTCGTCATCGTCGCCCTCGCAGCCGGAATGTTCGTCATGGGCTGCTTCGGTCCACTCATTGCGGTCTACGTTCGAGACGTCCTGCACGCTCTGACCAAGACGTACAGCATCGTCAGCGCCATGATCGGCTTCGGCCTGCTGATCGGCGTCAACGCCCTCAACGCGTTCGCAAAAAAGATGAGCAACACCCTGCAGGTCTACCTCGGCCTCGGCGGCATCGCCCTTGGAACCATTCTGCTCGCAACCATCCCCACCGTGGAGACGACGATCCTCGGCTGCTTCCTCATCGGCTTCTCCGCCGCCGGCATCATCGTTCCATCACAAACGCTCGTTCAGCAGGAGACGCCGCCCGAACTCATGGGCCGCGTCGGCTCCACGTTGATGTCCGCCATCTTTACCGCGCAGATCCTCGGCCTGGTTCTCTCCGGCATCCTTGCGCAGTACATCAGTATCCGTGGCGTCTTTGGTCTCTGCACCGCGCTTCTCGCCGCGCTCGTCGTAGCCGGCAAGCTTTGGATGGAACCAGCCGAACATCCCGCCCTCATCTGAAACGCTTCCTGTTGCTACTTCTTGGCGAACGACCGCACCAACACGACCATGTTCCAGAGATCATCCGTCTTCGCCCGATCACCCTCCGCCGGCATCGGGCCATCGCCATTCTTGATGATGTAGAAGAGCTCGCCGTCGGTCCTGGTCTCTAGCGCGGCTGGATTGCTCCAGTCCTTCATCTCCAGCTTCTGTTGAACGGCGAGTTCGCCCTTTCCGTCTCCGTTGGCTCCGTGGCACATCGCGCAGTCGTAGCCATACATCTTCGCTGCGTGAGCTTTGCCCTCAGGGGTTGCCTTCACCGGATTGGTCATGTGGACAGCTTCGGGAGGAATCACCAGCGCAGCCGGTGCAGCCGTAGGTTGTTGTGCCGCTCCCATGAAGAAATACAGGGACAACAGCAAAAATGGAGGAAACATAGAACGCTCCTGTCGAGTAGCGCCCTAACTATACCCCTGGTTGAGGCCGCCCGCCAGCTCAATACGGCACTCAGCTTTCCACCTTCATCCTAGCGAGTCTGTGACTCCCATCACGGGCACTACCTCCAGCGTCGGCAGCTGCGAAATCAGCCCTTCGAATGCGCTGCCCGAGCGATCAGCACCGCCGTATACGCCGCTCCAAACCCGTTGTCGATATTCACCACCGTCACATTCGGGCTGCACGAATTCAGCATTCCTAACAGCGCCGTCGCTCCCCCAAACGACCCGCCATAACCCACCGAGGTCGGCACCGCGATCACCGGAACCCCGACCAATCCGCCCACTACCGACGGCAGCGCACCCTCCATCCCGGCGCACACCACCACCACATCAGCCGCGACGAGTTCGCTCCGCACCGCCAGCAGACGATGCAGCCCCGCCACCCCCACGTCATACATACGAGTCACGCGCGCGCCAAACGTCTCCGCAGTAACCGCAGCCTCCTCCGCCACCGGAAGATCGCTTGTTCCCGCACACACCACGGCGATGTGCCCCTTGCTGCCTTCAGACGCCGGTGTCTGTCGCAGGCTCACCGTCCGCGCCGCCGCGTTGTGTAAAGCCCCGGGATACGCTAGCACCAGCGCCTGCGCAGTTCCCGGCTCAATCCGGGTCACCAACACATCCACGCCATCCGCCATAAGGCTTCCGAAGATCGCGACAGTCTGCTCCTCGGTCTTGCCCGCCGCATAGATCACCTCCGGCAATCCACTCCGTAGGCTGCGGTGGTGGTCCACGCGAGCATGCCCCAGGTCCTCGAATGGCAGCGAAGCCAGCCGCTCTACCGCCGCCGCAGGCGACATCCCTCCGCGCTCCACCTCCGACAGAATCTTCAGCAAATCGTCCGGCTTCATGATGCGATCTTGCTACCGGCGTCTGTCGTCTTCGCATACGCTGCAATCGCCGCCTGCTGCACCTGCTTCAGCGGAACCTCGCACCGAACCGCCGCCGCGCGGCAGTCTTCAAACTCAGGAGCCGCGTTCATCACTTCCCCCTCCAACTTGCCGATCTTCATGCGAATCTCTCCATACGGCGTCTGCACCGCTATATGATGACGCTCCAAACAGCTCCGCTCATCCCTCCGAATGCGCATCCCCAGCGTGCTCGTCTCGCGCAGGATCAGGCGCTCTAGCACCGGGCGCTTCGCCTCGCTGCAAAGCACCGTCAGCAGCGTTCCCGGCCGGCCCTTCTTCATGATCACCGGAGTCAGCATCACGTCCATCGCCCCCGCCGCCAGCGCCGACTCCGCCACCCACGCCAGCACCTGCGGAGACAGATCATCCAGCGCCGTCTCCAGCACCGTCACCGTATCCGCTTTCGAACTCTCTTCCGACTCCCCGATGCTAATCCGCAGTGCATTCGGAAAGCCCTTCGGATTTCTTGTCCCCGCGCCGTATCCAATTCGATCCACGCTCATCGCCGGCTGTGCTCCAAATACCGGCTCCAGCATTCGCACCAACGCCGCGCCCGTCGGCGTCACCAACTCCTTCTGCACATGCGCCGAGTACGTCGGATACCCACGCAACAGATCCGCCGTCGCCGGAGCTGGCACAGGAAACGTCCCATGCGCACACTCCACCATGCCACCCCCAACATTCAGCGGCGAGCAGTGCCACACATCCACCTTCAGATACTCAATCCCCGCGCAGGCCGCAACGATGTCGACAATCGCGTCCACCGCGCCCACCTCGTGAAAGTGAATCGCTTCCACATCGACATTATGAATCTTAGCCTCGGACGCACCCAGCAGCTCAAACGTCCGAATTGCACGACGCTTCACGCCCTCGGCCAACGCCGCTCCCTGGATCAACGTTCGAATCACCGACAGCGAGCGCCCATGCACGTGCCCGTGGGAACGCCCGTTCTCGTGCTCATGCGAATGATCGTGCTCGTGCGGATGCGAGTGATCTTCCCCGTGCGAATGCTCATGTGTATGCGTGTGATTTTCGGCATACGAATGATCGTGCACCGGCTCCTGCGCCTCCGCCAGCGACTCGCCCTCCATCACCTGCACGCGTGTACTCGAGATCCCGCTACGATCCACCGTCTCAATCTTCAGGCTCGCCCCTAACTGCAGGGTCGAAGTTGCCTCCGCCAATACCTCTGCCGGAACCCCCACATCGATCAACGCGCCGAGCAACATATCGCCGGCTATCCCAGCGAAGCATTCTAGATAAGCAATACGCATGAACTCTCTTTCACCTCTGGAACCACGCTGGTTGGATGCCCACAATCCCCAGAAGGATAACGAATCGCTAGCTAGCCTGTGCGATCGCCGTCACCGGTAGCACATCATTCATTGATCCAGAACGATACCCCTGCGTATCCAGCGTGACATACAGAAATCCCGCTCCCCGCACACCTTCTGTCATCTGTTCCAACGCACTAAGCGTCAGAGCTCGCCCCAGATCTTCCTTCGCAATCTCAATCCTCGCAAGATTTCCATGATGCCGCACGCGCACCTTCGCAAACCCGAGCGCATGCATCGCCTCCTCCGCGCGCTCAACCTGCGCAAGATTCTCCGGCGTCACCTCGCGGCCATACTCAATCCGCGACGACAGGCATGCACTCGCCGGCTTATCTGCAAGCTCGAGCCCCGCCTCCCGCGCCAACGTCCGAATCTCCTTCTTACTCAACCCTGCAATCACCAGCGGAGCCAGCGCTCCATGCATCTCCGCCGCGTTCTGCCCCGGCCGAAACTCCCCGCGATCATCCATATTCATTCCGTAGGCCAACCGCTCGAATCCCAGCCGCCCGCGCGTCTCTTCCATCTGCGTAAACAATTCGCTCTTGCAGTGGAAGCACCGCTGCGCATCGTTGCGCGCATATTCCGGCTTCTCCAGCTCGTTGGTCTGCAGCACGCGCACAGGAATCCCATGCCGCTCCGCAAAGGCCATCGCATCCGCCAACTCTTTGCGCGGCAACGACGGCGAATCCGCAATCATCGCCAGCATCCGATCGCCCAGCACCTCATGAGCCGCATACGCCAGGTACGCCGAGTCCGTCCCACCCGAGTACGCCACTAGCAGCGATCCCGCCAACGCAAGGTTCTCCCGCAGCAACTCCGATTTGTCCCTCAACTCCATCGTGATCAGCCTTTGCTTCGATCCGTAAACCGGAAGAACAGCGACTGCTTCGCCACCGGCTCCGCCAGCGCATTGATCGATGCCATCTGAGATGCGGAAAGCGGAGTAAAGTTACTCGCCAACTGCACGTTCTCCTCCAACTGTGCCACCGAGTCGCAGCCAATAATGACCGTGCTCACCGGATGAGTCAGCGTAAAGTACATCGCCTCGCGCATATTGATCACGCCCGGGCGTGTAGCAATCGCCGACCCCTCCCACGAGTGCCGCTGCGCGTCCAACGGCGGCGGCGTCCAGTTCGCCAGCAGCCGCCCGCGTGCCGGAACCTTCATCCCTATGATCCCCATCTGCTTCTCCACCGCCAGCGGCAACAGCGCATCCGAAAAGCTATAGATGTGCGAGTCCGCAGCATTCAGCGCCAGGAGAATCGTGTCGAACGGATGGCGGTTGATCGCTTCGATCAGCGCATCCGGCCGATAATGCCCCGTCACGCCCAGGAACCGAACCACCTTCTGCTGCTGCATCTCGATCAGAGCTTCCATCGCGCCGCCCTTGGCAAAGATCGCGTCCACGTCCTCCGGAAGCCCCACATCATGCAGTTGCCACAGGTCCACATGGTCCGTGTTCATCAGCTTCAGCGACTTCTCAATCATGCGAAGCGAACCTTCGCGCGTCCGCTCCTTCGTCTTCGTCGCCAAGAACGCCTCGCCTCGCCGCTTCGGCATCACGCGTCCGTAATATTGCTCGCTCCACCGATCAGGCCCACCATAAATCGACGACGTATCAAAATAGTTCACGCCAAGATCCAGAGCGCGCTCAATGATCGGCACCGCAACATCAAAATTATTCGGCTTCTCCAGCGCCGCCTGGCCGCCCAGGCTGAAGATGCCGACCTTGTACCCAGTCTTTCCCAAGTTGCGCGTAGGCATCGCTGTCAACGTTCGCGGATTATCCGGAAGCGCGCCAAGCTCCCTGCCCGTCGTCGCATGCGCCGGCATCGCGCCCTGCGCCAGCAGACCAGCGGCCAGCGCCCCACTCTTCTTCAGAAAGTTACGACGATCTCCAGCGTTCGGCGAATTGGCCATAACAGGAAGCCTCCAGAATCAACTGCCCACGATTCTAGTCCAGTCATCCATCCATCGTCAGCGCATGTTTCCTGTGGGAACGGCTCCCACCCCCGGAGCCGGAGTCGGCGGCATCGGCTGCCGCACCGGCTCGTCGCCAGTCGTTGAACTCCCCATCTCCTGGTCGCCAATATTGAATACCGGCGTGCCCTTCGGCAGCTTCAAACGACCGTCCGCCAGATACAGCACCACCGCTCCACCCGTCACCGCTGGAGCCAGAATCGTGAGCGGGATCAGGTACCTCTTGCTCTTCACCAGCGACTCCACTACGCCTTTCACCCGATGGCTGCGTGGAATCATACTTGGCACCTGCGGAATGACAAACGCCGTCATCTCCACCGATGGATCGTTCCGGCTGTACTTCACCAGGGATCGCGCCACCTGCTTGGGAGTCATCAGGCCCAGGTCTGCAAAAAAGTTCCGATGAATCGCGTGAGGCATGTAAATGTTCAACACCACGCGGGAAAAGTCCGCACAATTGTGAAACAGCAGATTAAAGTGCCCAACATTCTTGCGATCATTAAAGATCGCGATAAACCGCCGGTCCTGCTCTGGCGTGCTCTCAATCTGGAAGCCGTGCATCGTCCGGATGTACGACTCACCCACCAGCTGTGTCCACTCGCCCTTCGGAGCCTGGCCCTTGCGATTATCCGGAGCCACCTCCAAAAGGTGTTCCCTGCGATACGCATCCTGCAACTCCGCAACCTGCGCCGGATCCACCGTCGACGGAATTTCACTCAGGTCATCCACCGCGTACAGATACCCCACCAGCGGAATCGCAATCCAGTCATAGCCTGCAATCTTGTGATATCGGCTGATGACTACGCCATACTCGCCGTCGTGGCATGGCCGTAGCGCGGTGGGCGAGTCCGCGCACACGTGATTCAAATAAATTGCCGCATGGCCAGTCGGATTGAACGCGCCAAAGTGGCCGTAAGGCTCTTCCATCAGCAGGGCCACGGCCGCATGTGCAGAGCTGCCTGCGAACAGAAGGGAACATACAATGCAGACCAGAACGGCCACTGTCCGCACCAGCGATCTCCTGCCGTGCCAAACCGTTGACCCGTACTCGACCATTCTTATTGGATGCGAAGGACCGTCCACCCACGGAGCGAAATTTTCATAGGAGCCTTGAGCTCTAACCAAAGATTTCAAACGGCTTACGCACGCCCCCGGATCAATCGCCTACGTTTCACTTCGAGCTTTCCGGCGAACCCCGCCCACCGCGGGGTTCGCCGGATCCAACTAGGCGTTATACGTGGACGACGAAACGCGGCCTCCATGCCCCGTCCAATTCGTGTGGAAGAACTCGCCGCGAGGCTTATCCGTCCGCTCATACGTATGCGCTCCAAAGAAGTCGCGCTGCGCCTGCAACAGGTTCGCCGGAAGCCGCGCTGTACGGAAGCCGTCGTAGAACGCCAGCGCCGTCGAGAACGCCGGTGTCGGAACGCCCAGCTCGATCGCCTTGATCAGAGCCTTCCGCCAGCTTCCCTGGTACTTATTCAGCGCGCCTGAGAAGAAACCATCCAGCAGGAGATTCTCCAGCGTCGGATTCTTATCGAAAGCCGTCTTAATGTCGCTTAGGAAGATGCTGCGAATGATGCAGCCGCCACGCCACATCAGCGCAATGCCACCCATGTTCAGCTTCCACCCAAACTCCTTCTCGGCGGCGCGCAACAGCATGTACCCTTGCGCGTAGCTGACAATCTTCGAGCAATACAGCGCGCGACGCACGAGCTCGATGAACTCCGTGCGATCTCCTACCGAAATCTTCTCCGCCGGCCCGTCAAGCACCTTCGACGCCTTCACGCGCACATCCTTCAGCGCCGACAGGCAGCGAGCAAATACGCTCTCGCCAATCAACGTCACCGGCATGCCTAGATCCAGAGCCGAGATGGCTGTCCACTTACCCGTACCCTTCTGCCCTGCGGTGTCCAGAATCTTGTCGACAATCGCCGTTCCATCCTCGTCCTTCTTGGCAAAGATCGTCGCCGAAATCTCAATCAAGTAGCTATCGAGCTCGCCCTTGTTCCACTCCTTGAACACCTCGGCAAACTCATCCGCCGTCAATCCCAGGCCATCTTTCAGCAGTTGGTATGCTTCGCAGATCAGCTGGATATCGCCATACTCAATGCCGTTGTGCACCATCTTCACGTAGTGACCGGCGCCATCTTCGCCCACCCAGTCGCAGCAAGGAGTTCCATCTTCGACCTTCGCTGAGATTGCCTGGAAGATCTCCTTCACATGCGGCCATGCAGCAGCATTGCCTCCCGGCATGATCGATGGTCCGAACCGCGCACCCTCTTCGCCTCCCGAAACGCCCGTCCCGATAAACAGGATGCCCTTCTCCGCCAGCTCTTTCGTGCGCCGATTTGAGTCAGTAAACAGCGAGTTGCCGCCGTCGATAATGATGTCGCCCTTGTCCAGGTGCGGCAGAATCTGATCAATCGTCTGGTCCACCACGCTCCCAGCCTTCACCATGATCATTACCCGGCGAGGGCTCTTCAATAGGCCGCACATCTCTTCGATCGAGTGCGCACCCACCACCTCGGTACCCTTCGCTTCGTTGTTGATGAACTCGTCCACCTTCGATACCGTGCGATTGAACACCGCCACCTTGTATCCGTGGTCGTTCATGTTCAGAACAAGATTCTGTCCCATGACTGCAAGCCCAATCAACCCAATGTCACAACTTCCATTCGACATAAATCGCTCTCCATATGTAGATCGCAGCTTTCGGTACGATCCGTTCGCTACCGTTATAGACTCGCTCGAACAACAAGCGCCGCCTGGTGGACAAAGTTAAACCAATTCGTGCGCGACCCCACTTATTATCATATCCGGCGCATTCTCAGCTACGTGACGACAGACACAGCGCGATTCCGCTCGCCACAATCACCATGGCAACCTCTCGAACCATCTGCTACGCCACCACGCTGCGCGCTGTCTTCTCCTCCGCCAGGCACGCCAGCCACTGCTCCATCCCCGCACCACTCTTGGCCGATGTCGTAAGGATCCTCATCCCCGGCCGCACCGCACGAATATTCGCTTGCGCAGCCTCCAGATCGAACTCGCAAGCCTCCGCCAGATCCATCTTCGTGATCACAGCAATGTCCGCCGAGTTGAAGATGTTCGGATACTTCAGCGGCTTATCCTCGCCCTCTGTCACCGACAAGAGGACCACGCGCACATCCTCGCCCAGGTCGTAGCTTGACGGACAAACCAGGTTCCCAACATTCTCGATAAATAAATATTCGAACGATCCAAGATCCCAATCCGCTAAATGGTCCGAGATCATCTGCGCCTCCAAATGGCAGCGCCCGTCCGTGTTGATCTGCTTCACCGGAACGCCTGTCTCCGCCAATCTCCGAGCATCGTTATCCGTCGCCAGGTCTCCCACCAGCGCCGCAGCCGCGTTACCTTGCTCGCGCAGCATCCGCAGCGTTCTCTGCAGAAACGCCGTCTTCCCTGATCCCGGGCTCGATACTAAATTGATTGTCAGCAGTCCGAACGTATGCAGTCGCTCGCGAAGCCGTCGTGCAATCTCATCATTCTTGTTCAGTATTCCCTTGCGAATCTCCAATACCCGCGTTTCCATGCTCATCTCCCGGTAGATCAACCTCAATCGCTTCTACATCCAACTCGCGTCCCTGCCGCAGGTCGCCGCTCGGCGTATCGCACACCGGACAGCAGAAGTACTGAACGCTCGGCAACTCCACTTCGCGATCGCACGCCGCGCAGTACACAACTACAGGAAGTTCCCTCACCACCAGACTAGACCCCTCCAGCATCGTTCCCGCGCACGCAATCTCGTAACTAAACTCAAGCGCTCCCCGCACTATCCCCGAAAGCGCGCCCAGGCGCACATGCACCTCCCTCACCCGCGTCGCTCCGGCCGCCTTCGCACTTTCTGTTGCAATCTCGACTACGCTGTACGCTATCGAAAGCTCATGCATCGTTTACAACCCTGCCATCCGTTCGGTTGCCCATCCCAACCGATACAATTCCACCTGGAGACAACGAACGACTTTATTCTCGCGCCGCACCGTCCTCCCGCAAGTGACCCTGGTCACGACCCGGCCTCCGGCACGATGGTACGGTTTCGATAGGTGCGCTCCCGCGATCGTCTAATCCCGAGCCTGTAAAGCAACCAAATGCCCTCGTCGCTGCGTTCCCTCTTCAACGACCAACCCGGCAACACCCGAGCCAAGATCCTCGCGATCTATGCCGTCCTCGCCGTCTTCAATCTCGGTGCGTGGGCCTGGGCCGTCATTGCCTTCCATCGCTTCCCCGTGCTCCTCGGCACCGCCTTCCTCGCCTACAGCTTCGGCCTCCGTCACGCCGTGGACGCCGACCACATCGCCGCCATCGACAACGTCACCCGCAAGCTCATGCACGAGGGCAAGCGCCCCGTCGCTGTCGGCTTCCTCTTCTCCCTCGGCCACTCCACCATCGTCGTCGTCGGCTCGATCGCCATTGCGGCGACCGCGCTAGCCCTCCAGCACCGCATCGACCACATTCGCGACATCGGCGTCATTGTCGGAACGCTCGTATCCACGCTCTTCCTCTTCGCCATCGCCATCGTCAACCTCATCATCCTTCGAGCGGTCTATCGCACCTTCCAGTCCGTCCGCCGCGGCGAACCCTACATCGACGAAGACTTCGATCTCCTCCTCGGTAGCCGAGGCTTTCTCGCGCGTCTCTTCCGCCCCATCTTCCGCATGATCCGCAGCAGTTGGCACATGTATCCCCTCGGCCTCCTCTTCGGCCTCGGCTTCGACACCGCCACCGAAATCGGTCTGCTCGGCATCTCCGCCGCTGAAGCGTCCAAAGGCCTTCCGCTGCTGTCGATCCTCGTCTTTCCAGCACTCTTTGCCGCAGGTATGTCCTTGATCGACACCACCGACAATGTCCTCATGCTCGGCGCCTATGGCTGGGCCTTCGTCAAACCCATCCGCAAGCTCTACTACAACCTCACCATCACCTCCGTGTCGGTCATCGTGGCCTTCGCCGTCGGAGGCATCGAGGCCCTCGGTCTCATCGCCTCACAACTTCACCTCGACGGCCACTTCTGGTCGCTCATCGGTAAGCTCAATAACAACTTCGGCGTCCTCGGCTACTTCATCATCGGCCTGTTCGCCCTCGCCTGGATCCTCTCGGTAGCCATCTACCGCTGGCGCCGTTTCGACCAACTCGAACTAGCGACACCCCTCCCCGCTCCCACCGACTCCGACTAGTCCAACGCCTTCAGCCGCCCTTACCTCTGCCCTTGCCCTTGTTTTTCTGTCTGTCATCCCGCAGGGATCTGCTTCTTCTTTTGCTGTTGCCTTTGCTTTTGCCTCTTTTCGACAATTTCTAAAGAAATTGTCATTCCGAGCGAAACGAGGAACCTGCTTTCGCGCGGAACGCGTCCGTTCTTCGCCCTCTACCAAACTCTATCGTCTCGACCAGAGCGATCTTCTCTCGACCCCGCCCAAACCCTGTCATCTCGACCGGAGCATCACGCCTTTGTTTTTGTGATGCGGAGCGGAGAGACCTGCAGCCATCTTCGCCCCCCGCCACGTCTACCCGCGTTTCCGTATACTGGCCTCGCCCAGAAAACGACGGTGCCCAACAACATGAAAATTCTTTCCCCCAAGCTCCTCACACTCCTTCTCCTCGCCACGCTCCCCGCCCTGGCCCAACGCCCCGCCATCACTGGCATCTCCCACATGTGCATCTACGCGCACGACCCCGTCGCCTCCGACAACTTCTACGCCCACATCCTCGGAGCCACGAAGGCCCCCGACCCGCAGGATTCCACCGGCGCTCGGTACTACTTCAGCCCAACACAGTTCGTAGAAATCCTTCCGCTCCCTGCCGACCACACCATCAGCCGCATGGCCTGTGTCGCTTACACCACCACCAACGCCGCCGCTCTACGCACCTATCTCCATACCCACAACGTCGAGCACCTCTCTGATCTCCATACCTCCACCGACGGCTCCCACTGGTTCGACACCCAGGACCCGGAAGGCAACAAGGTGCAGTTCCTCCAGCCCGCCCACGCGCACGCCATCGCGATCACTACCCACCCAATCAGCACTCACATCATCCACGTCGGTTACCTGGTCCACAATCGTGCCGACGAAGACCACTTCTACCGCGAGCTCCTAGGCTTCCGCCCCTACTGGTACGGAGCCATGAAATCCAACGCCGTCGACTGGATCTCCCAGCAAGTCCCCAACGGCCATGACTGGCTCGAGTACATGATGGTCGGCGACGGTTCCACCACCCCCACCGACCACCTCAGCGCCGAGCATCTTGGCGTTCTCAACCACTTCTCCCTCGGCGTCCCCAACATGGAGCAGGCCGTCCAGACCCTCTACCAGCAGGACCGCCTCCCCCCGCGCCACGACGGCCCGCAGATGGGTCGCGACGGCAAGTGGCAAGCCAACCTCTACGACCCGGACGGCACCCGTGTCGAGCTCATGGAGTTTCAGCCCGTCATGAAGCCCTGCTGCTCCGAGTTCACCGCGTCCAGCCCCATCCACTAAAGCGTCCTCAAGGCAGTGCGCATGTCCACAATCCGCCGTCGATCCTTCCTCAAATCCATCGGTGCCGCTGCGGCCGTATCCGCGCTCCCACAGCCCCTCTGCGCCCTCGCAGAAGCCCCTCTCTCCGCGACGTATACGGCCCCGCCGATCCTCCTCAACCAGTTAGGCTATCTCCCCAACCACGCCAAGCTCGCCACCATCCTCGTGGCCAACTTTCCGGCCCAAACGCCGCCAACAACCTTCCGCGTCCACTCCCACGACCACTCCATTGCCTTCGAAGCCAAGCTCTCCACCCCAACCCTCGACGCCGCATCCGGAGACACCACCGCGCAGGCCGACTTCTCCACCTTCACCACCTCGGGTACCTACCAACTCGAGGTCGCCAATACTCTCTCAGACCCCTTCACCATCAGCCCTGCCGTCTACGCTAACGCCCTCCGCCTCACCACGCGCGGTTACACAGGCCAGCGCTGCGGCTGCGCCGTCGACCTCGGAAACAGCTACAAGCACCCCGCCTGCCATCTCGAAGGAGCCTTCGATCCAACCTCCGGCCGAACCGGCGTCGTCCCCAACGCCGGAGGCTGGCACGATGCCGGCGACTACGGCCGCTACATCGTCAACTCCGGCATCACCACCGCCACCCTCCTCTGGGCCTGGGAGCTCTACCCCGACGCTCTTCACAACCTCTCTCTAGACATCCCCGAATCCAGCCATACCCTCCCCAACTTCCTGGCCGAAATCAAGTGGAACCTCAACTGGATGCTCTCCCTGCAAGATCCCGCAGACGGGGGCGTCTGGCATAAACAAACCAGCCTCCACTTCTGCGCCTTTATCATGCCGCAGGACGACCACCTTCCCAGCCAGATCATCGGCACCGGCGCCGAACCCTACAAATCCACCTGCGCCGCGGCCGACCTCGCCGCCGTGATGGCCATCGCCGCCCGCTGCTACCATCCGTTCGACCCTGCCTTCGCCGCGCGCTGCTTGGCCGCCGCTCGCGCCGCCTGGATCTGGGCCCACCAGCATCCGAATGTCGCCTTCACCAACCCGCCCACGGTCTCCACCGGCAACTACGGCGACCCCGACTGCACCGACGAACTTCTCTGGGCCTCCGCCGAACTCTTCCGCACCACCCACGAACCCCAATACGAATCCGCCGCACTCGAATCCATCGCCCCGCTCCTCCCGAATCTCAAGATCATCGCCCCCTCCTGGAACAACGTAGCCTCGCTCGGCCTCTGGACCTACGCCCTAGCTACCTCCAACAGCACCACTACCGCCATCCAGCAAGCCACCCAACTCGCCGCGACCGAACTCATCGCACGCACCCGAACCAGCGGCTACGGCACCTCCCTGTCGCTCGCCGACTATCACTGGGGGTCCAACTCCAACGCCGGCAATCAGTCCCTGCTCCTACTCATCGCCAATCACTTTCAGACCGACCACGCCACCGTAGACGCAGCTCTCTCCAATCTGCACTACCTACTCGGCCGCAACTGCTTCGGAGTGTCCTGGGTTACGCAGCTAGGCCATCGCCCCTTCCAGCATCCTCACCATCGCCCCAGCGCCGCCGACAACATCGCCGCCCCGTGGCCAGGCCTACTCTCCGGAGGACCCAACGCACACGGCGGCGACGCCATCGCCGACGCTCTCCCCAAAGCGCCACCCATGCGCATGTGGCTCGACGACCAGCGCGCCTACTCCATGAATGAAATTGCCATCAATTGGAACGCCCCGCTAGTCTTCCTCCTGGCCGCCGCCAACAGCACCTAGCGTTCCCACACCCGCTTTAACCTTGTCATCTCGACCGAAGCGAAGCGGAGTGGAGAGACCTGCGGCTGCGGACTACTTACCGCACCGTCTCCTTCAGCGCACCCTTGGCCGCCTCCAGCACCAACTCCACCTCCGCTTCCCCATGGGCCGCACTCACAAACGCAGCCTCATATTGGCTCGGTGGCAGCCACACCCCCCGCTCCAGCATCCCGCGATGAAACCGCGCAAACATCTCCGTGTCCGATGTCGCCGCACTTGCGAAATCCGTTACCCTCTGCGACGTGAAGAACCACGTAAACATGCTCCCTACCACGTTCGTAGTCATAGCAATCCCTTCGAGCGCCGCCAGCCTCGCCACACCCTCCGCAATCGCCGTCGTCGTCTCCTCGAGCTTCGGATAGATCTCCGCCTGCCGCTCCAAAATCGCGGTCAACGTAGCAATCCCAGCAGCCATCGCAAGAGGATTCCCGCTAAGCGTTCCCGCTTGGTATACCGGCCCCAGGGGAGCCAGGCAATCCATCACATCCGCACGCCCGCCGAACACGCCCACCGGCAGTCCTCCGCCCACAATCTTTCCCAGCGTCGTCAGATCAGGAAGCCCACCAATCTCTTCCGCAAAGAACTCCTGCGCACCTCCAGCAGCGAGTCGAAACCCTACCATCACCTCATCGAAGATCAGCAGCGCCCCATGTTTCCACGTAATCTCCCGCAGCCCCTTCAGGTATCCAGGCTCCGGCAGAACCGTTCCTGCATTCCCCACCACCGGCTCCAGAATCACGCAAGCAATCTTGTCCGGATGCGCCGCAAACGCCGCCTCCACCGAGGCCAGATCGTTATACGGCAGCGCCAGCGTATGCATCACCGCCTCCGCCGGAACGCCCGCCGATCCCGGAATCCCAAACGTCGCCACACCGCTGCCCGCCTTCACCAGCAGAGCGTCTGCATGCCCGTGATAACAGCCCTCAAACTTGATGATGAAGTTCCGCCCCGTAAATCCACGCGCCACCCGTATCGCCGACATGCAAGCCTCCGTCCCCGAGCTTACAAATCGCATCTTCTGCACCGATGGATAGCATCGCTGAACTAACTCAGCCAGATCCGCCTCCGCCGCCGTGCTCGCACCAAACGACGCACTCCTCCCCGCCGCCTCGCGAATCGCCGCGACCGCCGGAGGAAACGCATGTCCGAGCAGCATCGGTCCCCATGACCCAAACATATCCACAAAGCGATTACCGTCCGCGTCATACAAATACGCGCCCTCGGCGCGCTCTACAAACGGCGGATGGCCGCCCACAGCGCGGAAGGCGCGTACCGGAGAATCCACACCTCCCGGCAAAAACTCCTCAGCGCGCTTCTGTAACTGCGCGGACCGTACAAAAGAAATGCTCATATCTCAAGTATAGAAGTGACCGCGGAACGGTTAGAAGTGATCACCAACACGTTGCTCTCAAATCAGGCTGATAAACTTTCTCTGCACACATCCATCAAGTGAAGGCGGCCTCCTTGGCAAAATCAATCTCCGGCAACGATGAGCAATCGCCGCGTGAAGGCTCTGCCGCCTCGTCGCCACTCTCGAAATCCTCCGCAACCCACAATGAAACGCGCGCACCTCGCAGCGAAGACCACGCCATCGTCTCCACCGATCGCCACGTCCTCGCCAACGACCGCATCAAGGGTCTAGCCCGTCGCACCTTCAACAAGCACGTCCTCAGCGAAATTGGTGGCTTTGCCGGCCTCTTCGCTCTCGACGCCGAGCGCTTCCCTGACCCCGTCCTGGTCTCCACCACCGACGGAGCCGGAAGCAAGCTCGAGCTCGCCATCCAGCTCGGCCTCCACGCCAGCATCGGCGCCGACCTAGTCAATCACTGCGTCAACGATGTCGCCGTTCAAGGGGCCACGCCGCTCTTCTTCCTCGACTACTTCGCCGCCGGCCTCGTCGACCCCGATGTCGTTCAGCAAGTCATCAACGGCCTCGTCGACGCCTGCAAAGCCAATGGATGCGCTCTTCTGGGCGGAGAAACCGCTGAAACTCCTTGGCTTTACGGCAATACCGATTATGAGCTCGCCGGCTTTCTCACCGGCGTCGTCAGCCGACCTCGCCTGCTCACCGGCGAAGCCATCCGCGAAGGCGACTGCCTGCTCGGCCTTCCCTCCACTGGCCTCCACACCACCGGATATTCGCTCGCCCTCAAGCTTCTGCTCGAGACCGCAGGTTATCGCGCCGACCAATACATCAACGAGCTCGGCGACAAGGTCGGAGCCGCCCTCATGCGACCCCACCGCAGCTATCTTGCTCCCATCCGCAAGCTCATCCAGGCCGAAGTCGTCACCGGCTTCTCGCACATCACCGGCGGTGGCCTCACCGAAAACCTTCCCCGCATCCTTCCTAGAGGCTTGGCCGCCCACGTAGATCTCTCTGCCTGGGACCCACCCCCTCTGTTTACGCACTTGAAAGAGCTCGGCAGCCTGGATCACGACGAGATGTTCCGCACCTTCAACATGGGCATCGGCCTGGTCGCGGTCATCCCCGCCGACCTCGTCAAGAAAGCGCGCCTCACTCTCACCCGCATGAATGAGCGGTCCATTATCCTCGGCCGCGTGATCCGCAAAGCGTCGCCCCGTATCGTCTACAGTTAATCGCTACCGCTGCTCGCCACGATTGCGGATGACCGATGTCTCGCATTTGAGACATCGGTTTGCAGAATGTTCGCAACGCCCAAGATCTAATGTCCCGGAGCCGCCATCCCAGCAAACTGTGTCCGATAGACAATCACGCCCAGAATCAGCACCAGCGCCTGGAAGTACAGGAATGTCTTCGTGCTCGGCTTTTCCGGCTCAGGCCCAAAGGCGCGCCACGCCATCCCCATCCCCACAATCAAGAAGATCCACAGCGTCGACGCCCCAAACAGCTCCCCATTCGTAATCGACAGCGCGAACAACACCACGCACGTTGCCGCAATCAACCCTCGCTGCAGCCGGGACAACGCAAACGCAGCCTGCGCGCCATCCAGCCCCAGCAACGGAAACAAGTTCAGGAAATTAATCCAAGCGCCCACATACACCAGCACCATAAAGATCGGGGCATGCGTCGCCACGAACAGTCCGTAGCAGGCAATCGACGCCAATAATCCATATAGCGGCCCCGCCAGGGAGATCGACGCCAGATCCTCCAGCGAAACTCCCTGTGCATACCACTTCACATACGCGCCCATCATGGGCACAAACACCGGCAGCTCAGCCTTCAGTCCGCGCCGCCTGCACGCTACATAGTGGCCCATCTCGTGGATGAACAGGCAGGCCAAAAACCCTGCCGCAAACTTCCAACCAAACAATACCCAATAGATCCCGAAGAACGCCACCAGGCTAAACAGAAACTTCAGCTTGAAGAGCAGGAACAGCCACGTCTTGATCTTGATCAGAAACAGCACGATCGGCGCAAACGGCCCCAGCCTCTTCCGCCACCTGGACTTCTGATCTTCCGCCGCCTTGGCCCGCGCGTCGATCTGCGCGATATGCTGCCGCACGCTCGCCGCCTGAGGAGTCTCCTCTGGTAGCCACGCGAGTGCCGACTTCCACCGCTCCCGCGCCTCTGGCCAGCGCTGTTCCTGCTCCAGCTCCTGGGCCGACTGCGCAATCTCGCTCAGGTAAACTCCATACGTCAGCGTCTGACAATCCGGGCACGCCAGCGTCCCCTCCGGCAGCCAGTGGCTGCAAGACGGGCATTGGTGAATCACCTCGGGAGGCGATGGTTCCGGCCGAAGTACGTTTGTATTCGTAGTAGACACTGCATTCACATTCTATTGGACGGCGCCCAATTCCATACGACGCATCCGCGCCACAGCGCCTTTACCTCCTCCACGACATCTAACCTCCCATGTCCACCCCGCCCGACAGCCTCTTCACACCGCTCCCGCAGCGCAGCCTCACCCTCCCCAACCGCATCGTCGTCTCGCCCATGTGCGAGTACAGTTCCGTAGATGGCCACGCTAACGACTGGCACCTCGTCCACCTTGGCAGCCGCGCCGTCGGGGGAGCAGGCACAGTCCTCACCGAAGCCGCCGCCGTCAGCCCCGAAGGCCGCATCACCCCCGGCGATCTCGGCATTTACTCAGACGACCACATCCCTTTCCTCTCTCGCATCACGGAATTCATCAAACAACAGGGCGCGATTCCCGGTATCCAACTAGCCCACGCCGGCCGAAAAGCCAGCATGTCCGTTCCCTGGGTCACGCCCTCCCACAACGTCACCCCCACGGAGGGAGGCTGGACCAATGTAGTCGCCCCCTCCGCCCTCCGCTTTCACGACGAGTACCCACTCCCCCACGCGCTCGATCGCGCCGGCATGGACAAGGTCATCTCCGACTTCGCTACAGCCACCAAGCGCGCCACCCAGGCAGGCTTCCTCCTGGCCGAAGTCCACGCCGCCCACGGCTACCTCCTCCACGAATTCCTCTCCCCGCTCTCCAATCAGCGCACCGACGAGTACGGCGGGATCCTCGCCAACCGAGCAAAGTTCCCGCTAGAAGTCATCCGAGCCGTCCGAGCTGCCTTCGCCGACCACCTCCCCGTCTGGGTCCGCGTCTCCGCGACCGACTGGGTAGACGGAGGTCTAACCCCCGACGAAATCGTAGACTTCGCCCACCTCGTCAAGGCCGAAGGTGTCGACCTTCTCGACTGCTCCTCCGGCGGCAACGACCCCCGCCAGCAGATCCCCATCGGAGCCGGCTACCAGGTCGCCTTCGCCGACCGCATCCGCCGCGAAACCGGCCTCGCCACTGGAGCGGTCGGCATGATCACCGACCCCGCCCAGGCCGACCAGATTATCCGTACCAACCAGGCCGACGTCGTCCTCCTCGCCCGCGAGCTCCTCCGCGAACCCTACTGGCCTCTCCGCGCCGCCGAGCAACTCCACCAACCCGCCAGCTACCCCGTTCAATACGAACGCGCGGCCAAGGGCAAAGTAGCCCGCCGCCAACCCCTCAAAAGCTAGTTGCATGTTCTCGGTTGTCCATTCGCGCAAAGTCCCTCAAACTGGTTGACACCCCTAGGAGGCTAGGGGTAGTATCACCACACTAAGTTGTTTAGGGGTGCGGTGATTTATGGCGAAGAACGATCTGCAGGGAACCCTCGACTTACTGGTGCTAAAGACGCTTTCGCAGTTGGGCGAGCTTCATGGCTATGGGATCGTCGTGCACATCCAGCGCGCATCAGACGAGTTGCTGAAAGTGGAAGAGGGGTCGCTCTATCCTGCGCTTCACCGCATGGAACAGAGCGGCTGGGTTGCGTCATCGTGGGGACTGACCGCAACCAACCGCAAGGCCAAATACTACAAGCTGACGGCCGTTGGACGTAAGCAACTGCGCGCTGCCGAGGCGGATTTCGAGCACCTGGTTCGAGGCGTTCGCGCCATCCTGCATTACGCGTGAGGTAGCGGCATGTCGATCAGCCAGCGGATTTTCAATCTCTTCTCTAAGTCCGAGGTCGCTCGCGACATCGATGCTGAGCTTCAATCCCACATCGATCTCCGCATCGAAGAAAGTCTCGCGGCAGGGATCACACCCGAGCAGGCTCGGCGCGACGCGCTGGTGCGCTTCGGCAATCCCCTGGCAACGCGAGAGCGTGTTCTGGGCGAGGACGCTGCGCTGCTGCTTGAAAGCATCGCCGCGGACATTCGGTTTGCGTGGCGTCAGCTGGTCAAAAACCTAGGCTTTGCGGCGACGGCCGTGATTGTGCTCGCACTTGGCATCGGCGCAAGCGTGTCCATCTTTGCGTTTGTGGATGCAGCGTTGATCAAGCCACTGCCGTATGCCGATCCGGCACGGCTGGCGCAGGTAACGGAGACGACCGCCTTCTTTTCGACTCCGGCGAACCTTTCCTATCCCGACTATCTGGATTGGAAGCGGCAGGCTTCTACGCTCAGTTCTCTCGATGTGTATGGCGGGGCGGGCTACCTGCTGGGGACGGAAAGCGGCATGGTGCCAGTGCCGGCTTTGAAGGTGAGCGCAGGATTCTTCCGGACCTTAGGAGTGCAGCCGGTGCTCGGGCGCGATTTCAACCCCAGCGAAGACCAGCCGCAAGCCGCTCCGGTAGTCGTCCTGAGCTATAACTCTTGGAGGCATCGCTTCAATGGTCAGCCTGGAATCATCGGCCAGACGGTCGACCTGAGCGGCGAGCCAACTACCATCATCGGCGTGCTGCCCAAGGAGTTCCACTTCGCTCCGCGCGGTAACGCCGAGTTCTTCACCCCGCTCGTCGCCACAGCTGCCTCCGCGTGCTTAATGCGGCGGAGCTGCCACAACCTCGTAGGCGTTGGCCGCCTCAAGCCTGGGGTCACGATCCAACAGGCGCAAGCCGAGTTCAAGGCGATCGCGGCGAACCTCGAACGCCAATATCCGGCTTCTAACCGTGGACAAGGCGCTTCGGTGATGTCGCTCGCCAATGCCTTCCTCGGCGACATCCGCCCGATCCTGCTGGCGCTGCTTTCGGGTGCCGGGCTGCTGCTTGCCATTGCCTGTGTCAATGTTTCGAGCCTTCTGCTGGTGCGGTCCGAGAGCCGCCGTCGTGAGGTCTCGCTGCGCGGAGCGCTCGGCGCATCGTATTGGCGGTTGCTTCGCCAGTTCATAACCGAAGGCCTCCTGTTAGTGGGGGTTGGCGGCTTGCTGGGCATCGCGGCCGCATACGTCGCGACCAAAATGCTGAAGGCGATGTTGTCCAAAAACATGCTGGCGCAGATGCCGTACCTGAACGACGTCGGCATGAACCTGCACACGCTGTTCTTCGCACTGGTGGTCTGCGCCTTTGCGGCAGCCCTCTTTTCGCTGGCCCCGCTGCTGCAACTCACTCTTGGCGGAGGCGGGCTGCGCGATGGCCTGGCGGAAGGCAGCCGCGGCGCATCCGGCTTGACGTGGCGGAGGTTTGGCGAGAATCTCGTCGTCGTAGAGCTCGCCATCGCCGTCGTGCTTCTGGTGGGCGCGGGGCTGCTGGGCAAGAGCTTCTATCGTCTGCTGCACGTTGAACTCGGTTTCGAGCCCAATCACCTGGCCACCGTCGACGTCATCCTGCCGCCTAAGCAGTATGCCAAGGAAGATCAGCAGCGGGCTGCCGCGCACGCAATCCTGGATCGGATACAAAGACTGCCCGGCGTGCAGGCCGCAGGCACCAGCTCGGTTGTCGTCCTGAGCGGTAACGGCAATACGGACTGGATCCGGTTCGTGGGGCGTTCCTACGATGGGAGGCACAATGAAGTAAACGAACGCGAGGTGAGCGCAAATTACCTGCAGACAATTGGTGCCTCCTTGCAGCGCGGACGGTACTTCACGGACGCGGAGGACGCATCCAAACCGAAAGTAGTCTTGATCAACCAAGCACTCGCACGCACCTACTTTCCCGGCCAGAATCCAATCGGACAGCGGTTCGGCGACACTTCGCTGACACCCACTTCGATTCGCGAGATCGTCGGCGTGGTGAACGATGTGCGCGAGGGAGGTCTTGATGAACCGATCGTCCCCGCGGAGTATGAGCCGTTCAACCAATCGCCAGACACCTACATGACCCTGGTCGTGCGTACAGCGGGCAACGAAAACGATATTCTTCCCACCCTCATATCGGCCATCCGTGGCTTCGATCCCGGTATCAGCACCGATGACGAGACAACGATGGCCCTTCGCATCAGCGGATCGTCGACCGCATACCTGCACCGCACGGCGGCCTGGCTGGTGGGAGGATTTGCGGCTCTCGCCTTGGTGCTCAGTGTCGTCGGCTTGTATGGCGTGATCGCCTACTCGGTCAGCCAGCGAACGCGAGAGATCGGCGTCCGCATGGCGCTCGGCGCCCAGCGTGCGAACGTCTACCGGCTGGTGCTTAGACAATCTGGACGGCTGACCGCCTTTGGCGTCGCGGTCGGATTGGTGTGCTCGATTGGAGCCGCTGCACTGGCGCGCAAGTTGCTCTTCGGCACCCAACCGTGGGACCTGGGCACGCTTATGGTCGTAGCGCTCACTCTGGGCTCAGCAGCCATGCTTGCAAGTTTTCTACCCGCGCAGCGTGCCGCCTCGGTAAATCCAGTCGAGGCGCTGCGCGCGGAGTAGCAGTTGCATGACGGATCGATTTGACCGGCAAGAGCAATGGTTACAATTCTGCTGTTTGTCTCCACTGGACTCGCTTGCGATCGTAGCCTTTAGGAACACGATTGGTACTGGGCAAATTGGCGTGCCAAAGAACGGCGTCATCAAAAAACTACCAGCGCGAACTTGCCGAAAACGTGGGCGGTCTCAACGGGTCGGCTTCGCAGGAGTTCCGGTCCAAGGCGAAGAAAAGGGCATTTATCCGAAAGGTTTTCCATTGAGGAGTGGTGCCGTTAGCTCTTGTATAAGATATGACGCGTGGGAAAGATCGAAGCAGCCAATCAATCGGTAGTTGGAAAACAGAGGCCGCATTTTGTGGTGCTTGATGGTTTGCGTGGTGTCGCAGCTCTCTGTGTCGTGACCTTTCACTTTGCAGAGATGGTCATCTGGAACTACAGCAAGCTTTGGATCGGTCACGGCTGGCTCGCGGTCGATTTCTTCTTCTGTCTCTCGGGTTTTGTCATCGGCTATGCGTATGACGATCGCATCGCAGCGACAGGTCTTGTGAAGTTCTTCAAGGCGCGACTCATCCGGCTTCATCCCATGGTTGTGCTCGGGTCAGTTCTGGGCCTCATTGCCTTCTACCTTGACCCCTTCGGTTCAAGCGCGGCTTATAGGCCCGGCAGGATCGCCATCATCTTTCTTGCATCCATCCTGATGATTCCTTTCGGCGCGGTTCACGACAAGGGCCACAGCATCTTCGGCCTCAACGCGCCAGCCTGGTCTCTCTTCTGGGAGTACGTCGCGAATATTGCTTATGCCGTCGTGCTCGTTAGGCTCCGTCGCAATGCGCTGATCCTGTTCACGCTTGTCATGGCCACATTGCTCTGCTGGGCAAGCCATCGCGCCGGGAACATCTATGGGGGTTGGAGCACGCGCAGCTTCTGGGATGGGGATATACGCGTCGCATTCTCCTTCTCAGCCGGCTTACTCGTCTATCGCATGAAATGTCGCCCACGTACCCCGCTCGGTTTCATCTCGCTCAGTGCCCTCCTAGTGGCTGCGTTCGTGATGCCCTATGCGGACGGCGCATGGATACGCGAAGACGCGGTCATCATCATTGGCTTTCCATTGCTCGTCGCCCTGGGCGCTGGTTCCGTGGTCACGCCGAGGATGGAAAACCTCTGCCGCGTTTCCGGAGACATCTCCTACCCGCTCTACATGACTCACTACACCGTCATCTGGATATGGGGCGGATACGCTGACAGCCATCACCTTAAGTCCTCAGCCAGCCTGTGGCTTACCATAGCGCTGGGCACGTGCATTATGGTCGCCTTCGCATGGGCGGTTCTCAAGCTCTACGACGAGCCAGTTCGTCGGTTCCTCCGCACAAGATTATGAGCCTCAAGAAATTCCCTATCGAATGAGCGCAGGAAAATAAGCTACTCGTAAGCGATCTTGCGGTTCCGCCACTCCCGCACAACGGCGTCTTGGCAAAGTTCATTCAGTCGGAGGGAGATCGGCGAACTTAGCCAAAATGCGACTTCGCAGGAGTTTGTACAACCGTAGTGCCTTCGTCTGTGTCGGGAATGGAGTTCAGGGTCTCGGAATCTAACTCACGACAATGTTTTCGCGAGCATCGCCATCACCGCATGACTGAAGGCCTTATTACCGTTGACTGCGATGTACTTTCGTTGGGCGAGTTCGATGGGATAGAGACTTCGTACGCCACCCGATACCAAGGCGACCCCTGTCGCGGTCGAGCCTGAAGACTGCAATGCTTTGCGGTAGCTGTCGGACACGAGCAGACCCTCGCTCACGCGTTCGCGGGCTGCCTGTATATTGTTGGGATTCTTGGCAAGATCCCACAACAGGCGAATCGACTCCACGGCCCGGCAACCGGGGGCCAACTGACCATCGGGCAGCGTGGCGTAGATCGACGGGGTAAGCCAGAAGTTCCGGGAACCCCTATTCCAGCCAACACGGGCAGTGGCGAGGAAGGCGTCGCGCAGATTGTGAATCTCGGCGGGAGTGACCTTCTGATCTTCCGGCGCTCCTATCGTGTCGACATACGCGTTCCAGGCTTCGGCAAGGCGCGATTCGCGGATGGTCTTTTGAGGGTCTGACACTGCGGCAAACTCCGCTTGAGCGATGTGATTCCGTACTGCGTTGGAAGTCCAGGACGAAGGTGTCTCTTCCGAGAACAGGTCGGCTAGGAAGTCCACGAAGCGACGAGCGTCCGCGGGTGTTTGGATGGTCGAGGCTAATTGATTCAATTCCTCGGCCCATTGCCTGTAGTCGATTGGGGGAGGCGTCTTTCCGGTCCTCGCGCCAAGAAAGCGAGACGTAAACAGAGCGATGGGACTTAATGCCCCAAAGAGCAGTAGCCACCGTCGTTTCATGGCTTGCCTCCGATAGCAATACCAGTTCGCCTTCGACCATAACGATACCAAACCAGTCCTTAAAGCGGCGTTTGACCAACTTGCCTCCCGCCCACCCTCCAGAAATCGCACGCCCAGCCGGTAAACCAAGCCGCAACCTTCTACCTCCGGCTCGAACCCCACTGTCTACTGTCCATCCTCTATCCTCTGCTTTCCGCCATCCCCACCCAACTCTTCAAGTAATCCTCGAACCCCTATTAACTAACCGGACACCGGGCAATCATCGAGGAACCATACTCGGAACCCTGCTTCCGCTGGCCGAATCTTTCTGCGATCCTATACGTTAGTACTGCAGACCGACGTGACCGCACATCATCCAATTCGCAAGGTCGTCGCCCCCGGGCCAACAGTCATTCCGGACAAGCTCTACTTCCGCATTGGCGATGTAGCCAAGCTCTGCGATGTGCCCGCCTACGTCCTCCGCTTCTGGGAAACTGAGTTCCCGCAGCTCAAGCCCAATAAAGGTGGAACCGGCCAGCGTCTCTACCGTAAGCGCGACGTCGAGATGGCCCTCCGCATCAAGAGTCTCCTGTATGACCGGGGCTATACCATCCCGGGAGCCCGCCAGGTATTCTCCACCGAATCCAAACCCAAAGACTCCTCCGAAGCCACGCAACTAGCTGCCACTCCAACTCCTGCCCCCGTGCCCGCACCCGCAATCGATGTAGGCGAGTCCATCCGCCAGGAAGCCCACCGCCGCGACCAGCTTTCCACCCTCCGCGCCGAACTCCGCTCGCTCGTCCAAATGCTCTCGCGTCCAGCCTCGCCTGACCATCCAGAGATCGCCGCACAAGCCCCCGCTACGCTCGCCGCCAAGCCAAAATCCCTCCGCCCCCGCCTCACCCTCGAGCCCCGGCCCGACGCGAAGACCGACGCTCTCCTCGACCAGGGAGACCTCTTCTCCTCCGAGTAACAGCACTCCATCCAATCCATTCAATGAAATACTGGTCTCCTGACACCTTATCTAAAGGGAGATGGATTCAGTGCTCTTGCCATCGTATCTCCGATCTCGCATCCTGCACCGCCGCTATCCATGACCTCAATCTCCACGCCGCCAACGCGCAAGGCCCACACCGCCGGTTCTGCCACCATCCTTCTTATGCTGAGCTCCTTCGGCTCCGGCCTGCTCGCGCTCGTGCGAATCCGCTACGTCAACTCCCTCTTTGGCGCAGGGGCCGCACAGGACGCCTACCGCGCTGCCTTCAAACTCCCCGACCTCCTCAGCTACTTCCTCACCGGAGGAGCCGTCGCCATCTCTCTTATCACTATCCTCAACCGCTACCGCGAGCGCGGCGATGAAGAGGGAGCCGACCGAGCCCTCTCCGTCATCCTCACCACCATGTTCGTCGTCCTCGCTGCAGGCGTTATCCTCGCCGAAATCGTCGCCCCCGACTACGTTTGGCTCTTTAACAAGGGCTTCCGCACCGATCCCGTCCGTTCCCATCTTTGCACCGCGCTCACCCGCATCATCCTTCCCGCGCAGCTCTTCTTCTTCATTGGCTCCTGCATGAGCTCGCGCCTACAGGTCCGCAAGATCTTCCTCTATCAGGCCGGCGCCCCGCTCATCTACAACCTCGGTATCATCCTGGGAGCCGTATTCCTGCACCGCCAGCTCGGCATCTACTCGCTCGCAATAGGAGTCCTCGCTGGAGTCATCTGCGGCTCCTTCTTGCTAAACGCCATCGGAGCCTTCCGCACTGGCCTGCATTACACTCCCATCCTCGGCTTCCGCGACGCTGCATTTCTGGAGTGGTTTCGTCTCACCTGGCCCCTCATGATCGGCGTCTCGCTCGTCATGTTCGACGGCTTCTTCCTCAACTACTTCGCCTCCATCGCCAACGGCGGCATCACCCTCATCGGCAACGCCAAAGACCTCTTCAACGCCCCCTTCAACGTCATCGGCCCCGCCGCTGGAGCAGCCTCTCTCCCCTTCTTCGCCTCGCTCTTCCAGCAAAAACGCAGCTTCGACTTCTCTGCTTCCGTCGGCCGCTCCGTCTCTCGCCTCTTCGCCGTCGGCATGCTCGTCTCCGCCTGGATGATCGCCCTCGCCCCCTGGCTGCTCAATCTCTTCAAAGGAGGCAAGTTCGACCGCGCCGACGTCGCCTCCGTCACCCAGCTATTCCAGATCCTCTCCATCACGCTCGCCATCTGGGCCGTGCAGGGAATCTACGCCCGCGCCTTCTACGCCGCCTCCGATACCCGCACCCCAGCCATCACCGGAACGATCATCACCATCCTCTCCGTACCCATGTACTGGGCTCTCTTCAACGCCCGTGGCCTTACTGGCCTCGCCATCGCCTCCGACATCGGCATCTTCATCCAGACCGCGACCCTCGCCATCCTCCTCCACCGCAAGCGTCTCGTCAGCCTTCTGCACCTCGAGTACACCGAGCTGGCCCGAGCCCTCGCCGCCGCCCTCCTAGCCTTCGTCGCCGCTTACGCCTCCGCTCAGGCCGTCACCCGAGCCCTTCCCAATCTGCACGGCCATAAAGCCGACCTCCTCATCATCACCGCCGGAAGCCTCGCCTGGGCTCTCACCGCCTTCGTCGTCCTGCTCGCCCTGCGCTCCAGACTCCCCGCCCAGGTCCTCCGCCGCAAGACTGCCTGACCCGCATTGGGCGGATCCTGTCCAGTTTCCATTCCTACTTCATCGCCGAGTATTCCGTAGGGCGCATATACACTTCGTCGACTTTGTAATTACCCTCCGCATGCTGAATCAAGGGTGCTGCAGTCTTGAAATAAGG
>Ga0302150_10000074_pt1 | contig 39200 bp, 35 predicted proteins | sample I_Bog_N1_2_FD_198635 | JGI IMG/M metagenome (GOLD analysis project Ga0302150, IMG submission 198635) | Peat permafrost microbial communities from Stordalen Mire near Abisko, Sweden - I_Bog_N1_2 | ecosystem: Environmental > Terrestrial > Soil > Wetlands > Peat | place: Sweden: Abisko, Stordalen... | reverse complement strand
ATCCGACCCATGCGATCAACTTCTTCATCAAGACGTCGCTGGTTTGTGGCGCGATACTTGCTTCGCCGTTCATTCTGTACCAGGTATGGCTGTTTATCTCTCCGGGGATGTACCAGAACGAGAAGAAGTATGTCTGGCCGTTTATGACGGCTACGGTGGGGCTTTTCCTTGCGGGGACTTGGTTTGGCTATCGGTATGTGCTGCCGGGGGCGATGGTCTTTCTGATTCAGGATTTCGGAAAGAACTTTACCCACATGATCACGATCGACGACTACACGGGATTCTTCCTGGCCGTGATTCTAGGGCTTGGCATTACGTTCGAGATGCCGATTGTGATCTTCTTCCTGGCGCTGTTCGGGATTGTGGATGCTAAGTTTCTGCTGAAGAACTTTCGCTACGCGATTATGGCGATCTTTCTGCTGGCGGCGGTCATTTGTCCGGATCCCAGCCCGGTGGGGATGTGCTTGTTCGCGACGCCGATGCTGGTGCTGTATTTCGTGGGAGTGGCGGTGGCTTACTTTGTGCATCCGGACCGGCGGAAGAAGAAGGGGGTGGTAGCGTGACGAGGTTCGGTGTGAGTGCTCGAATTCCCTCAGCGGCTAAAGCCGCGATGGTGGGGCAGGGCGAGGTACGGCGGGACTGAAGTTCCGCCCTTTCAAAGCGCAGGTGATGGACCAGAGACGTGCTTGGATTTCTTCGATTTGAAGCGGAGACGGTGAACGGGCAGCTTGATCGGTTTCGTGATTGATATCAAACGTGTCGTACTCAGAGGTTTTTCGATGAAGCGTTCGGTCTACTCGGTGTTGGTGGGAGCTGTGTTGAGCTTTGCGGCGTTCGTTCCTGCAATGCAGGCGCAGGATGGCGCGGTGAGTGGACGCGAGGTTTTGAAGTTGACACAGGAGTATGTGAATGCGGCTCCGAAGCGGTTTATCGGGTCGCCTGGACATGCGGCCGCGGAGGCGTTTATCAAGGACCACTTCAAGCCAGAGGTGGCCAAGGGGAACTTCGTCGACGACCGCTTTACAGCACGAACACCGATTGGGCCCCTGACGATGCATAACCTGATCGTGAAGTTTCCGGGGAAGAAGGACGGCATTATCGTCCTTGCGAGCCACTATGAGACGAACTACTGGCTGAAGGATATTCATTTTATGGGGGCGAATGATGGGGCGTGCACCACCGCGCTACTGATTGCGCTGGGGCAGTATTATCGCGAACATCCTCCGCAGGGGTATTCGGTTTGGCTGCTGTTTACGGATGGCGAGGAGTCCATCAACAAGGACTGGACGGACTCGGATTCGCTGTATGGGACACGGCATGTTGCGGCGAGATGGTCGGGGGATGGGACGCTGGGGCACATCAAGGCGTTTGTGCTAGCGGACATGATCGGTTGGAAGAATTTGAACATCGATAAAGAGTCGAACTCGACGCCGTGGCTGCTGGATCTGCTGGCGAAGGCGGGCCGGGATACGGGGCACTCGAAGTATCTGTTCAAGGACTCGCAGGCGATTGAGGATGACCATCTGCCGTTTGTGCAGAGAGGCGTGCCGTCGCTGGACGTGATTGATTTTCAGTATGGAACGGCGGCGGACCCTGAGGCGTATCACCATACCGAGCAGGACACGATGGATAAGCTGAGCGTGGTGAGTTTGCAGGTGTCGGCGGATATTTTTGTGGATTTGGTGAAGCTGATCAATGAGCGGTAGGGCTTTTAGCTTTTAGCTTTTAGCGAAAGCAACAGCAACGGCAACAGCAACAGCAACGGTAACGGCATTGTTCGAGCGGTTAGGGCTTTCTGGTTGGCGGCTTCTTTGGAACTTGCACCTTCGCGTCGTTTGCCCGGAGACCCTGGGTGAGCAGGTCCGCAAATTGGGTTGCAATCTCATCGGCACTTAGAGCTCCGTCGGGCCGATACCAGGTGCCAATCCAGTTCACGGCACCCGCCAGAGCAAACGATGCCAGCTTCACATGGCACTCCGCGATCGAGCCGTCGCGGATTCCCTCCTCCACATACGAGCGAATCGTCATGTCGATCTTCCGCTTAAGGTCCCGCACTTCGCGCCTCGCTTTGGGCGAAAGCTCCGCATCATCCAGCATGGCTACGCAACGCCCAAAGTCGAAGCTCACGATCGCTTTGGCGTAAGCCTCCACGTAGGCTCGGACCTTGTTCAGACCGTTGCCGTGGCTTACCGCGGCCTTGTCCAGCAGCTGCTCAATGGCCGCAATCCCCAGGCGGTAGCACTCGACGAGGATCTCTTCCTTGTTGTGGAAGTAGTAATACAGCGCGGGCTTGGTAATCTTCAGCCGCGTCCCCAGCTCGCTCATCGACGTGCGACGGTAGCCGTGCTCCAGGAACAGGTGCGCGGCCGTCTGCAATACCGCATCCCGTTTTGTATCGGAGTTCCGCTGCCGCGCCTGGAAGGCCTTCCACGGCTCGTGCGGCTGGTTCGTCCCCTCGTTCGTATCGGCAGTCTTGGCCAAGTTGCTACGATCCTTCTCAGAACTCGATGAGCTGATTTTGTTCTGGACGGATTATGCCACAGCGCAGCTGCCGATCCCACGCTGCGCCCATTGGAACGCGTGTCAGTCGAGGAAGAAGTCCATCTGCAGCGGCTCGCCCGGCATGACCGCGTATCCGGACAGATCGGTCACCCCGGATCGCGCCAGCACATCGTCATCGATGAAGAAATTCCCTGACGTTGTGCGGCTATCCTGCGTCAGAATCCAATGCGCGGCGTCCGCCACGACCTCCGGCGTCCGACCTCGCTCGGGGTGGGCTCCGGGAATCACCTGCAGAGCGGCCGTCGCAATGATGCTCCTTGGCCATAGGGCGTTCACCCCGATGCCCAGAGGACGGAACTCCTCCGCCATACCCAGCACGCACATGCTCATGCCATACTTGGCAAGGGTGTACGCCACATGCGTCCCAAACCACTTGGCCTGCATGTTCAGCGGAGGCGACAGCGTAAGGATATGAGGGTTGGACGCCTTCGCCAGGTAGGGCAGGCAGGCCTGTGAGCAGACAAAGGTACCCCGGACGTTAACCCCCATCATCAGGTCGAATCGTTTGAGCGACGTCTCCGCTGTGCCGGTGAGGCTGATTGCGCTCGCATTATTTACAAGGATATCGATGCCGCCAAAGTGTTTTGCAGCCTTATCAACTGCCGCGTTAACCTGCTCCTCGCCGCGAATATCCAGCTCCAGGGGGAGGGCCTTGCCGCCGGCCGCCTCGATCGCCTCGGCAGCCGTGTAGATGGTTCCGGGGAGCCGGGGATTCGGCGACACCGTCTTTGCCGCCACCACAATGTTGGCGCCATCGCGCGCTGCACGAAGCGCGATCGCCAGTCCAATTCCACGGCTGGCCCCCGTAATGAACAGTGTCTTCCCTTTCAAGTCCGCCACGTTGCGCTCCTTTCTGACGAAGTTCCGCAGGTTCATCCCGCTGGTATCCTGTCTCGTCTCGTCCTGTGCAACCGTCGCCAAAGATTCAAGATGACAGACGTCGTCTTTTTTGGTTATCTTACCCTCCGTTAAACAAATTGGAAGGAACTACCGATGCAACCGCCCCCACAACTTCAACCCTCCGGAATAGAAACCATAGGCCCTGCCCTGCCGGATCGCGAGTTGCCGCTGCAAAGAATCTACGCATGCGAACACAATTCTCCGTCGCAGCCGCTCTTCACGCAACCAGTCGACGGCCAGCTGCTCAACTGGACCTGGGCAAGCGCGATGCAGGAGACCCGTCGCATGGCCGCGTGGATCGACGCGCAGGGATGGCCCGCGGGCTCGAACATCGTTATCGTGTCCAAGAACTGCGCCTGGTGGCTGATGGCCGACTTCGCCATCTGGATGTCCGGCCACGTCAGTGTTCCCTTCTTCCCCACCGCTCGGGATCTGTCGCTGGCTGCGCTGTTCCGCCACTGCCAGCCGGTCGCCTGTTTTATCGGGTTGCTGGAAAGCCCGCTGCCGCTCAACGAAGACGTCTTTCACAACCTCCCTTTCGTCGCCTTCCCGAACTGCGCAGCCGCGCACACTCCTCCCGGAAGCATCGCGTGGACCGATATCATCGGCAGGCAATCGCCCCTCGAGGGCGAACCCCTGCGCGCACAGGATGACGTTGCCACCATCATCTACACCTCCGGGACGACCGGCCAGCCCAAGGGGGCCGTACACACTTTCAGGTCCCTGGCCCTGATGGGTAAATCCATGGAGCCGGCGGTGGGCGTCAATCCTACCGAGGGCATCGATCGCATCCTCTCGTACCTTCCCCTGGCGCACGTCGCCGAGCGTGCCATCGTCGAGATGAACGCCCTCATCGCTCCGCTGCACATCTTCTTCACCGAAGGCCAGTCGACGTTCCTGCACGACCTCATCCGGGCGCGCTCGACGCTCTTTTTCTCCATCCCTCGGCTTTATATCCGGTTCCAACAAGGAGTCTTCGAGAAGATCCCGGAGAAGCGGCTCAACGTTCTGCTGTCCATTCCGATCGTCGGCAACATTATTCGAAAGAAGATCCTCACCAACCTGGGATTGGGTGGGACGCGCCTGATCTGCTCCGGCGGTGCGGCCATCCCGGTCGACATCATCCAGTGGTACCTCAAGATGGGACTGAACTTCCTTGAAGGCTATGGCATGACGGAGACGGGCATTACGCACGTGCCGCTGCCCGGGCAGGTTCGCGTCGGCTACGTTGGCCACGCGAGCCCGTGGGCGCTCACCCGCATCTCCGATGACGGAGAGGTTCAGATTAAGGGCCCCATGAACATGCTCGGCTACTACCGCAATCCCGAACTCACCCGCGAAGTCTTCACCGACGACAGCTTCTTCCGCACCGGCGATCGCGGCGAGATTGACGAGCTTGGCCGGCTGCGCCTGGTGGGTCGCCTCAAGGAAGAGTTCAAGACCTCGAAGGGCAAGTACGTTGCTCCAGGGCCGATCGAGAAGCTGCTCTCCGTGTCGCAGCTCTTCGAGTCGATCGCCGTCTTCGGCAGCGGCATGACAGCACCCTTCGCCATGGCCGTCCTCACACCGCAGCTCCGCAAAGAGCTCGCACCCGCAGGCCGCCGTTCTGGCATCGAAGGCAAGCTTGTCTCCGAGCTCAATACCGTCAACGTTCAGCTCGAACACCACGAGCAGCTCCGCTTTATCGTGATCTCCGAGCAGCCCTGGACTATCGACAACGAACTCATCACTCCCACCTTGAAGGTCCGCCGCTCTACGCTGGAGCAGCGATTCTCCCCACGCTTCGAGGAATGGGAGAAGTCGCAGCAAAAAGTGATCTGGATGGAGTCTCTATGAGCCAGATGAGCTCCGCGACCGAATCCGGCCTCCCGCGCGACATCGCACAAACCGAGAGACTGTTTCTTATCCTCGGTGGCACGAGGACGGAGGTTGTCTTCCACTCGCTCCCTTCCGCCCACGGCACCATTGTCCTGCTGCACGAGGCTCTCGGCTCGGCGAGCTACTGGAAGCAGTTTCCACACAAGCTCGCCGAGGCGACCCGGTACAACGTCATCGCCTACTCGCGAGCCGGTCATGGCGATTCCGAGGGCCCGCTCGCACAACGCACCGACGAGTACTACCTTCACCAGGTGAATACGGTCATCCCTGCGCTGCTCGATCACTTCTCTGTCGCCGACCCCGTGCTCTACGGCCACAGCGAAGGTGCGGGCATCGCGATGCTCTATGCGGCAGGCACGAAGCGGATACGCGCGTTGATTCTCGAAAGTCCCTTCGTCGTCTCTACCGAAGCCGCGGCCGAACTCATCCGTAAGATGGCCGCGGCATACCCCGGAAGCAGGCTGCAGGAGCGCCTCGCCCACTATCATCAGCATCCCGACAAAGTCTTCGCCTCCTGGACACAGTGGGCCGCAACCCTTGGCGGCGAGGTCTTCCCCCTGCGCGAATTTCTCCCACGCATCTCCTGTCCCGTCCTAGTGCTGCAAGGTGCGAGCGACGAGTTCGGCACCTCGATGCAACTCGCTGCCCTTCAGGCATCGATTCCCAACCTGCAGCACGAAACCTACGCTGACACCGGCCACCTTCCGCACAAAGAGCAAACCGACCTTGTGCTGCAGAGGGTTTCGCAGTTCTTATCCAACCTCGCTTTACCGAACCAGCACCCGCAAACCGGCGGTGGCAACGTGTAACTTCCATCCTTACCTAGGAGCTTCAATGACACACCCCTCCCGCATCACTCGTACAAGCCGCTTGGGCCTTCTGGCCGCTATTATCGTCTTCCTCACCCAACTCCCGACCGCATCGGCGCAGCAGGAATACGTTGGCCGCTACGACCTGTACACCGGCTTCTCCGACCTGTACACACCGAACCTCAACAAGATCAACCAGAAGGGCTTCCATCTGCAGGCCGGCATCAATAACACCCGATGGCTCTCTACCGGCTTTGACTACAGCATCCAAACGGGAGATACGAGCCTCATTCCGAGCTTCGCCAGTCCAGCCATCATTGCGGGCATCACGCAGCTGTATGAGCTCTACGGATTGTCGGGAGGCACTGAAGGATTGCCCCCGACCTACGCCGTCGACGTTCCCCTCACGGCAACGACGCAGACGTTCACGGCGGGCTCTCAGCTCAACTATCGGCACTTCTCCAAGGTGACGTTCTTCATTCGTCCCAGCCTTGCGGCGTTCCGACTGAACGCGACGCCACATCCTCGAAACACAAACGATGCAACCGTCGTCGCAGCACTCGAAGCGACCAACGTTCTTACGCCCCAGGGAACTATCACCGACTGGACTGGAGCGTACGGCGTGGGTGGTGGCGTTGAGTTCGCGCTCGCCAAGCACTTCGGCGTGCGAGCGCAGATGGATGCCGTATGGAACCATCCGTTCAATTATGTTGTTGCCAACGGCGGATGGTCCTATCGCTACTCGATCGGCCCGTCTTTCCACTTCGGGCACAATGTACCCGCCCACCCACATAGGATGAATTAACGCCAACCACCGTTCAAGCTCGATCCGATGCTCGGCAGGAGCCGCACTCCTGCCGCACATCGTTTACGGAGAATCCCGTGAAACTCTCTCTTAGCCGCTGTGCAACGCTTACCGCAGTGCTTCTGGCCTCGACGCTCACCAGCGCTGGACCCGCGCTTGCCCATCAAACCCCCGCAGCCGCCACCTGCGCGCTCGTCGTGCATATCGAAGGCTTCCGCAACCAGAGAGGCGATGCCGGCCTCTCCATCTTCAACTCGTCCGACGGCTGGCCAGAGAACAACGATAAGGCCTTCCAGCACGGGCCGCACGCCTTTACCGGAGACGCCACGACGATCACGCTTCAAGTTCCACCCGGCCGCTACGCCCTCGTCGCGCTGCACGACGAGAACTCCAACCACAAGCTCGATCGCAATTTGTTCGGCATCCCCAAAGAGGGCTTTGGCTTTTCGAATAACCCCAAGGTGCTCCTCTCCGCTCCGTCGTTCGATACGGCAGCGATGCAAGTCGCCTGCCCAAGCACGGAGACGACCATCCACCTTATGTACAAGTAGGAACGCTGCAAGGAACTCCCGACTACTCCGCGCGCTCCCACCATCGCGAGCGGAGCTCTGTGCCTGGGACGACCTCCGTCGGCGCGCCTGGCTCCGGCAGCCACAGCTTGATCCCCTTCTCATCCGCGATCTCCAGCATCCTCTCCACCGGTTGCTTCCAGGCGTGCAGCGCCAGATTGAAGAGGCCCCAGTGGATCGGCATCATTAAGCCAGCTCGCGGCGACATAGCCTCAAAGGCCTTCGCCGCGTTATCCGGCCCAAGATGAATCGAAGACCACAGCGGATGAAATGCGCCAATTTCCAGCATGATGAGATCAAAGCCGTCGTACTGGGCGCCGATCTCTGCAAAGCCCTCCCACCAGCCGGAGTCGGCACCATAATAGACGCGGTGCTTCGGCCCCTCCAAAACAAACGATCCCCACAGCGTCGTAAACCGATCCGACAATCCTCGGCCGGAGAAGTGCCGTGAGGGCCAGGACGTCACCTTCAGGGTCCCCACGTTGACGCTCCCGGTCCAGTCGAGCTCGGAGATCTTCTCCGCCGGCACGCCGAATGCGCGTAGCCGCTCGCCTACGCCAAGCGACGTTACCCACTGCGCGGCCGCGGCAGCTGGCGTCTTGGCTAACTGCCGCACCGTGTCCGCGCCCAGGTGGTCGTAGTGGTCGTGCGAGATCAGCACAACATCGATCTTCGGCAAAGACTCCAGAGGAATGGTCGGCGCAAAGAAACGTTTTGGCCCCATGAAGGAAAACGGGCTCGCCCGCTGCTCCCAGACCGGATCCACCAGCACCCTGATCCCATCGATCTCAATAAGCGAAGCCGAATGCCCGAACCAGGTCACCCGCAGGCCGCTCGCCGACTCGGTCGCATAGAGGCTCGCGTCGGTATGAAACGGCCCCAGCGGCTGCTTCGGCTCTACCTGAGCCTTATTAGAGAAATACTGCGGCAGCACCTTGAATACGATGCGCAGCCCACCCACCGCCGTCGGCACAGGATTTAAGAACTTGCGCCCCTGCTTCTCTGCTCGCTTGAGATAGTTCACTGCTGGATTGGATGCACGCATCCTCTCATAGTCTCAGCTAAGCATCACAGGCGCAAAAATTCCGGACTTTACCGCGATCATTCGCCGCCATACAACGCGTCGATCCTGTCCTTGTAGCGATCAAGAATCACCCGCCGCTTCAGCTTCATGCTGGGAGTCAACTCTCCGCCTTCGATGCTCCACTCCTCCGGCATAATGCCAACCTTCTTCATGACCTCATGCCCTTCCAGCTCGCGGTTCACCTTCTTGACGATGCTCTCGTAGTGCGCCTTCACCTTTGGATCCTTCACCAACTCTTCATGATCCTTCGTCGTCACCCCATGCTCCGCAGCCCATCGTCCTAGCGCCTGGAAGTCCGGAGAGATCAGCACAGCTGCGAACTTTCGCGAGTCCCCGATTACGGCTGCGTTGCCCACCAACTCGTCCGCCTTCAGCTTCCCTTCAATCGGCTGGGGAGCAATATATTTGCCGCTGCTGGTCTTGATCAGCTCCTTCTTGCGATCGGTGATCGAAAGAAACCCATCCTCATACTTTCCAATATCCCCAGTTTTGAACCAGCCATCAGGCGTGAACTCGCTCCTGGTCGCCTCGTCTCTCCGCCAATAGCCGGAGAACACGGTCGTCCCTCGCACCTCAATCTCGCCATCGGCGGCCATGCGCAGTTCCAGGTTCGGGATCACCTTCCCCACGGTGCCGATCCGATAGCCATCGAACGTATTCCGCGAGATCACCGGCGAGGTCTCCGTCAGGCCATAGCCCTCAAAGATCCTGATGCCCATATCCAGGAACCACTCCGCCGAATCCATTCCCAGCGGGGCTCCTCCCGACACATAGATATTTGCCTTGCCTCCAAATGCTTCCTTCAGCTTGGAGTACACCAGCTTGTCCGCCAGCTTCCAGAGTGGAGACCAGGGCGTCTTGCCTGCCATCATCTCCTTGCGATGCCTCTTGCCCGTCCGCATCGCCCAATGGAGAATCCTCTTCTTCATCCCGGTGGATCTGCCCTCCGTTCCCTGCCGAATTTTCTCGTAGACCCTCGGCACCGCCAGAAAAACCTGCGGCTTCACCGCTTGCATCGCTCCCCTGAGGTCGTCGAACTTCGCCAGGTACGCAATCTTTCCTCCGTGGCCATAGATTGCATAGCCCAAGTGGCGCGCCAGCGAGTGGCTTAACGGAAGAAACGAAATCGTCGCGTCCCCCGGCCCGATTCGCAGCCCAGCGGTGGAATAGCGCAGATTGTCCGCGAGGTTCCGATGGGTCAGCATCACACCCTTCGGATCGCCGGTCGTCCCGGACGTGTACACGATCGTCGCCAGATCCTCCGGCTTCGTCTCCTTCAGCAGCGCGTCAAAGTCCGCGTCGATTGGCTCCAACTCGGGTGCGTTCTGAAACACGCCAGCGATACTCGTGGCTCCATCAAACTCGCCCTCGTCCAGCACCCCGACAAACTCGAGCGTTGGAATCTCACCGGCGGCCACGAGCTTCTTGTACTGCAGCTTGTTCGACACAATCACGGCGCGCACACCGGCATCGCGAAGAATGTAGCCCATCTGCTCGGGGGTCAGCGTGTCATACAGCGGCACATCCACCGCTCCAATCGCCAGCGATGCAAAGTCCACCACCGGCCACTCCCAGCGGTTCTCGCTGACCAGCCCGACGCGCTCACCGCGCTGGATCCCCCACTGCTGCAGCAGGCCCACCAGCGCCCGCACGCGGCCATACATCTGCTGCGAGGAGATCTCTTTCCACTCGCTGCCACTCTTCCACATCGCCACCGTCGCATCGCCGCGATGACTCATCCGCTCGAAGACATCGTTGATCGTCGCAAATTCCAGCTTCGAGTAATCAATCATCCAGACCTCTCCTCTGGCGCAGCACATGCGCAAGTGCATCCTACCTTGATTCGATGACAATCTGCCCACATCTGCCGCTCCGGAGAGCCTCTACCCCAGCACTCCCTTGGACAGATACCTCTCCGCCGAGTCCGGCACGATCGTCACAACACGCTTCCCTGCGCCCAATTCCCTGGCCACCGCAATCGCTGCGAACATGTTCGCTCCGGCGCTCGATCCCGCAAGCACACCCTCTTCGCGCGCCATCCGCCGCACCGTCGCAAAGGCATCCTCATCACTCACCATGATCACGCGGTCGCACACACTGCGGTCGAACGTCGCGGGAATCTCCGCAACGCCAATTCCCTCCACCCGGTGCGGCCCCGGAACGCCTCCCTGCAGAACGCTCCCCTGCGCCTCCACGGCCACCATCAGCACATGCTTCAGCCGCTTCTTCAACGCCCGCGCCACCCCCGTAAACGTTCCTGCCGACCCGACGCCAATTACCGCCGCATCGATCCGCCCATCCATCTGCTGCAAAATCTCCACCGCCGTGGTCTGCTCGTGAAAGTCCGGATTCGCCGGGTTCTCGAACTGCATCGCCGCAAACGCTCCCGGGGTCTGGTCCTCAAACGCGAGCGTGCGTTTGATCGCCCCTGCCAGACCCTCACTTTCTGGAGTACGCACGACGTCCGCCCCCAGACCGCGCATCAGGATGCACTTCTCCTCGGCGAACCCCTCCGGAATGAAAATCTTCACCTTGTAGCCGCGTTGCACCCCGATCAGCGCCAGACCCACGCCGGTGTTCCCCGCCGTCGCCTCGCAGATCGTGTCGCCGGGCTTCAACACGCCGCGCCGCTCTGCATCGAGCACAATCCCCAGCGCCGCACGGTCCTTGATGCTGCCTCCCGGGTTCATCGTCTCCAGCTTCGCCCACAGCTCGGCGTCGCCAAGCCCCACCAGCCGGTTGATACGCACCATCGGCGTATGCCCCACCAGCTCGGTCACATTATTTCCAGTACGCATCGTCTCTACGAATCCACTCGAGCGGCCAACGAGCTCCGCCCCCAAAAGACTATCGCACTTGCCCCAGCCTAGTTTCCTCCTGCTCCCGGCGCAGCCCCGGCGTTCTGACCCGGCGTCTTTGGGAAATATCCCGCGCGCGTCCGGACTCGCAGACCATGGTAGCCCTTCTCCGAGGCCTCAACATGGATCGTCCGATATCCCGCAACCGACATCGGCTTGGTCGAGTGATACTCGATCATGTACTGCGAACGGATATCCTGCGCCACCTTCTGCGCGATGTCGTCGACATCTTTTAGCGCCTTGGGAAAGTACGCTTGTCCTCCCGTCTCATCCGCCAGCTGCGTCAGCACCTCTTTCGAGTGCTTCAAGTCCTTGTGGCTGAGATCTCCTCCAAACAAGAGCCCGACGCAATAGATCGACGGCCCGTCCAGAGCCTGCACCCGGTGGATAGCCTCCTCCAGCGACGCATTCGACGAGTTATCGTCCCCGTCTGTCACGATGAGCAGGACCTGCTTAGACTGCTTCGCATTCTTGGATAAGTAATCGGCTGACGCAATCACTGCGTCATACAGCGCAGTACCTCCTCCCGCCTTGACGTAACTTAACCCCTGCTGGAGCTTGGCGATGCTGCTCGTAAAATCCTGGTCGATGTAGGGCTCCGAGTTGAAGTCCACAACGAACGCCTCATCCTTTGGGTTCGAAAGCTTTACCAGGTTCAGCGCCGCCGCGTCCACCGACGGCCGCTTGTCATACATTGACCCGGAGCTGTCAATCAGAATCCCCAGCGATATGGGCAGATCTTCATGGCGGAATCCCACAATCTTCTGCAAAGTCCCATCCTCGTAGACCTTGAACGCGGTCTCCGGAAGAGTATCCACCTCGCGGTCGCTGCTATCGAAGACAGAGGCATTCAGACGCACCTCATAGGTGCCGGTTCGCAGCGTAAATCGGCCATCCTCCTTGGTGATCTCGTCCGCCTGTCCCTGGTTCTGGGCTTGCCCCTGAGCCGACCCGGTCATCGGCGTCTGCCCCGGCACTGCGGTGGGAGGATCGGGTGAGGGCACGGGATCGGAGTCCTGGGTCAACGCGCTCGGGGGCCGCTTCTGCATCACCGCACTCTGCCCCGTCTGATTTTGCGATGGCGTGTCCTTATCCGCAGGCGTCTGCGCGACCGCCGACGAACCTCCGGCCGCCATGAGTCCGGCCAGCAAAACAACACCAATCTTCCAGAACCGAGCTTTCCCGCAACCCTGCATAGCACCTCTCGCGACATCGCGCCTCACCCCTATTGGTTCAGGGGCCAACGATCGTCGCCTCTTCAATTTACGCCATCCCTCACGCCTACGTGCTTGCCATACTCTTCCGGTCGGCGCTGTGACCTGCGACGCATCATTGACCGTCCCAGCCACGTATGCTCTAATTCGCCCACTCGCCAAGACGCGCGTTTTTGCTCCGTTAAGTTGCACCATCCCATTCCGAGAAGAATCAAGAGGATCCCCCTTCATGAACTTAGGCGCACTCGCAACATTGGTCTTCACTGCTCAGGATCTGCCCTCCACCGCACCGAGCCTTCCCCAAAATAGCGACACCCTCTGGCTCTGGATCGCGCTCGGCGTCGGCATACTCGCCCTCATCGCGGCCTTTGTTCTCGCCCGCGCCGTCCTTGCCGGCGACACCGGCACCGCCGATATGCGTGTCATCTCCGACGCTATCCGAGAAGGTGCCGAGGCGTTTCTCTCCCGCCAGTACCGCTCCATCGGCATCATGGCCGTGATTCTTGCCATCATCATCTTCCTCGGCTATTACCTCTCGCCCAGCACTCGCGCCGTCGCCATTCCTACCGTCATCAGCTTCCTGGTCGGCGCTATCTGCTCCGGGCTCGCTGGCTTCACCGGAATGTACGTCTCGATTCGAGCCAACATCCGGACTGCAGCTGCCGCGCGCAACTCTCTTAATGGAGCGCTCCAGTCTGCCCTCCGCGGCGGTGCCGTCACGGGCCTCGTCGTCGTGGCTCTCGCCCTCATCGGCATTGGAGTCCTGTTTCTCTCCTTTGGTGGCCTCAATGACCCGCAGCATGTTGTTTACGAGCTCGTCGGCTTCGGCTTTGGAGCGTCGCTCGTCGCCCTGTTCGCCCAGCTCGGCGGAGGAATCTATACGAAAGCAGCCGACGTCGGGGCCGACCTCGTCGGCAAAGTGGAAGCCGGCATCCCCGAAGACGACCCGCGCAACCCCGCCGTCATCGCCGACCTCGTTGGCGACAACGTAGGCGACTGCGCCGGCCGTGGCGCGGACATCTTCGAGTCCACCGCAGCGGAGAACGTGGGCGCCATGATCCTCGGCGCGGCGTTGTATCCGGTCTTCGGCATCAAGGGCATCCTCTTCCCGCTGATGGTCCACGCGATTAACCTGATTGCTTCCATCATTGGCGTGGCCGTGGTGAAGACCACCGACAACGAAGACCCGATGCGCGCCCTCAACCGCGGCTTCTACGTCACGTCGATCCTGGCGCTCGCGGGCTTCGGCGGCATCGTCTACAAGATGCTCAACGGCCCCGGCGTCGCGCCGCTCTATCTCTTTCTCTGCGGCGTCATCGGCCTGGTCACGGCGTTCCTCTTCGTCTGGATCACGCAGTACTACACCGAAAGCCAGTACCGCCCTGTACAGTCCATCGCCGAAGCTTCGCTGACCGGCCCCGCCACCAACATCATCAGCGGCCTGGCCGTCGGCATGGAGACCCCCGCGATGCCGGTCGTCGTCATCTGTTCGGCGCTTCTGCTCAGCTACTACTTCGGTGTCAAGGGCCTGGCGGGAGTTGATCTTCCCGGCATTTCCAACTACGTCAAGGGTATCTACGGCACCGCCATTGCGACCATGGGCATGCTGAGTTGCGCCGCATACATCCTCGCGATGGACACCTTCGGCCCCATCACCGACAACGCTGGCGGCATCATCGAGATGTCCGCCCAGCCTGACTCTGTCCGCGACCGCACCGACAAGCTGGACTCCGCCGGCAACACCACCAAGGCCCTGACGAAGGGTTATGCGGTGGGCTCCGCTTCACTGGCCGCCTTCCTTCTCTTCTCCGCGTACCTTGAGGAGATCAAGTCCCTCGTCACGGCGAAGGTTGCCGCCGCAGGAACTGCTGGCTACATGCCGCACGGCTGGTCGTTCACCAATGTCAACCTCGCAGAGATTCCTGTCTTCGCCGGAGCCATGCTCGGCGCGATGCTGGTCTACCTGTTCTCGTCGATGGCCATCAAGGCGGTGGGAAGAACAGCGCAGATGGTGGTCAAAGACGTTCGCGACCAGTTCCGCGAGAACCCCGGCATCATGGCCGGCACCTCCAAACCCGACTACGCGCGTTGCGTGAGCATCGTCACCGGCGCGGCCCTCAAGGAGATGGTCCTCCCCGGCATCCTGGCAGTGGGCTTGCCGGTTGCCGTCGGCCTCATCTTCCGCAACTTCAGCTCCGTCTACGGGGCCGGCACCGAAGTCCTCACCCAAGGCGGCTTCTCCACGGTCCCCACCATCAACGGCATCCCCGTCAACCTCGGCGGAGCCACCGCAGTCGCCGGCCTGCTCATGGTCGGCACCATCGCCGGCGTGCTGCTGGCCATGCTGATGAACAACGGCGGCGGTGCCTGGGACAACGCCAAGAAGTGGATCGAAACCGGCAAGTACGGCGGCAAGAAATCCGACGCCCACAAGGCAGCCGTAGTGGGCGACACCGTAGGCGACCCCTTCAAGGACACCGCCGGCCCCAGCCTCCACGTCCTCATCAAACTCCTCGCAACCATCACCCTCGTCCTGGCCCCCCTCTTCCTCTAACCCCGAACGCAACCCACACCCCAGCATTCGCGCTTGCAAGGGCGAGGGCTGGGGTGTTTTACTTTTGCGAAACATCGCGACCCCCCGCGATCATGACGTCAATCCTTGCATCTCCCCAAGGAGCCCCCATGTCCCGCGTCCGCCTCCTCATCGGCACCCGCAAAGGCGCCTTCATCCTCACCTCCGACGCCGCCCGCCGCTCCTGGCAAATCTCCCAACCCCACTTCCCCGGCTGGGAGCTCTACCACCTCAAGGCCTCCCCCGTAGACCCCAACCGCATCTACGCCTCCCAAACCTCCGGCTGGTTCGGCCAACATATCCAGCGCTCCGACGACGGCGGCCAAACCTTCTCCCCCGTCTCCAACCAGTTCTCCTACGCCGACGCCCCCGGCACCCACCAGTGGTACGACGGCACGCCCCACCCCTGGGAGTTCAAGCGCGTCTGGCACCTCGAGCCCTCGCTCACCGACCCCGACACCTGCTACGCCGGAGTCGAAGACGCCGGCCTCTTTCTCTCAACAAACGGAGGCAGCAGCTGGGAAGAGCTCCCCGGCCTCCGCCACACCGAGTCCGGCCCGCACTGGCAACCCGGCGCCGGCGGCCTCTGCCTCCACACCATCCTCCTCGACCCCACCAACCCGGACCGCATCGTCATCGCCATCTCCGCTGCCGGCGCATTTCGATCAGACGACGCCGGCCAAACCTGGAAGCCCATCAACAAAGGCCTCTACAGCAAATACATCCCCGATCCCACCGCCGAAGTCGGCCACTGCGTTCACCACATCGCCATGAACCCCCGCACCCCCAACACCCTCTTCATGCAAAAACACTGGGACGTCATGCGCTCCGACGACGCCGGCGACCACTGGACCAAAATCTCCGGCAACCTCCCCACTGACTTCGGCTTCGTCATCGACGTCCACACCCACCAGCCCGAAACCGTCTACGTCGTCCCCATCAAATCCGACTCCGAGCACTTCCCCCTCGACGGCAAACTGCAAGTCTTCCGCTCGAAATCCGGAGGCAACGACTGGGAACCCCTGACCAAAGGCCTCCCGCAAAAAGACTGCTACGTCAACATCCTGCGGGACGCCATGGCCGTCGACACGCTCGATGATTGCGGCATTTACTTCGGGACCACCGGAGGCCAGGTCTACTGCTCCCCCAACGGCGGCGATGACTGGCAAGCCATCACCCATGACCTGCCCGCCGTCCTCTCCGTAGAAGCGCAGACCCTCGCTTGATGCAGAACGAGGGCGTCCACACCATCCGCGTTGACCTTCCGCTCCACCTGCGACGTCTGGCGAATCTCCCCAACCACGAGACCACCCTCGACGTCCCGGTCCCCGTCACCATCGCGGCTGTGCTTGATGCCCTCGAAGCCACCTACCCCATGCTGCGCGGCGCCATTCGCGACCACATCACCAAGCAACGCCGTCCATTTCTTCGCTTCTTCGTCTGCGAAGAAGACTGGTCCCACTTGCCCACCGACACACCCCTTCCCGACCCAATTCTCACCACCCGCGAACCCCTCATCATCCTCGGAGCCATCGCCGGAGGCTAGCCTCCAATGTCCTTCTCCATCACCACGAAGTGCAGATCGTCCCGCAGCGGCCGCCCAATCCTCCCGTTTCCGTACGGATACGGTTGCGTCTCCCCGGTCTTACGATACCCCCGCCGCTCATACCATCCCATCAGGACATCCCTGCCAGACAGCACGGTCATCGTAATTCGTCGCCCGCCGCGCTCCCGCGCATAGTCCTCGGCAGCCGACAGTAGCGTTCTTCCCAGCTGCCGATTCTGTACCTCCGGCCGGACTGTCAACAGCCCCAGATACCAAACGCCCTCTCCCTTCGGCTGCATCCACACCGTGCCCATCAGCGGCCCTCCCGGCAGATCGCGCCACACCAGCAACTCCGGCTTCTCCGCGAGGTCTTCGCGCAAAGTGGCCTCGGTCAAACGAGGCCCTTCGATGAGATCCGTCTCCACATTCCAACTGGCATCGGCCTGCCCATCCGGCTTGCCGGTCCCCCGATACGCCAGATTCGCCAGCTCCACCACTGCTGCATAATCCTCTTCCACAACCCGTTCCAGCAACATGCGCCCCAGTTTACGACAACCTCTACAATGTCGACATGGCCCGTCTGTACCCCTTCCGCGCTCTGCGTTATGATCCCACTCTCGTCAACCTGACCGACGTCGTCACCCAGCCGTATGACAAGATCACACCGGCGATGCAGGATGCCTACTACTCCGCCAGCCCGTACAACCTCATCCGCGTCATCCTGGGCAAGCATCTCCCCGGCGACACGGACGCGGAAAACGTCTACACTCGCGCTGCCTCCACTCTCGACGAGTGGCGTAACGACGGCATCCTCAAGGAAGAGACCGAGCCTGCCCTCTACATCTACTCCCAGACGTACGTCGTCCCGGGAACGAGCGAGGTTCGCGAGAGGCGAGGCTTCATCGCTCTAGGCCAGCTGCACGACTACGGCGACAAGGTCGTCTATCGCCACGAACAGACCTTCCCCAAGCACAAGTCCGATCGCCTCGCCCTCTTCAAGGCCACACGCGCCTACTGCGAGCAGATCTATATGCTCTACTCCGACCCTGAATCCAAGGTCGACCACCTGCTCTTCGACACGGAAGGCCAGCAGCCCCCTGCCTCCATGCGCGCGCCCGACGTCGAGATCACGGACGAGTACGACGTCATCCACCGACTCTGGAAGCTGGCCGATCCCGACATCATCCAGAAGGTGCTGGACGCGATGGCCGACAAGTGGCTGCTCATCGCCGATGGCCACCATCGCTATGAGACCTCAACCGCCTACATGCACGAGCGCGCCACCCAGCTCGGCCTCGATCCCAACGCACCTCCCGCCGAAATCGCCGTCGCTCCGGGCACGTCGCTTCCCGCTCCCGCCTTTCCCGAGCAGGCCATGATGATGACCTTCGTCAACATGGATGCGCCCGGCATCACGATCCTTCCGACGCATCGCGTAGCCTTCGGTCTCAGCAGTTTTCAGGGCCGAGAGTTCGCTGCCAAAGCGGAACAGTACTTCACGGTCACGGAGCTTCAAACCAGCGGACACAGCGAGCTCCTCCAGCACCTCAACGACACCCCCGGCGTGGCCTTCGTCGCGGCAACACGCGACGGCAACTTCCTGCTGACGCCGAAGTCTGAAGCTATCTCTCCGCTCCTGGCGGGACTTTCCGAGCGTCAGCAGCGACTTGACGTCACGCAGCTTCACAAAGTGATCCTCGAAAAACTGCTCGGCCTCGATGAAGAGACGGTCCGCGCCGGCGGCAACATCCGCTACCTGCGCGAAGCCTCCGAAGCGCTAGAACAAGTGGGCTCGGGTAACGCAGACGTCGCCTTCCTCATCAAGCCCGTAACCCTCGAACAGATGAAAGACATTTCTCTCAATCTCGAAGTCATGCCGCAAAAGTCCACCGACTTCTACCCCAAGCTGCTTAGCGGACTCGCCATGTACGCCCTGGACTAACGCGCACCCTCCGCAACCGGGTTACCATCTTTGGCGCGGTTTCAGTGCGGTAGTGTGGGGAATCGCGCGCCGTAGGGCTTCAATTCAAACAATTTGGCAATTCGACGAAAGGCTGCAGGGTGAGAGCATAGCAATCATGCTGTACTTGCTGTCATTTCTGGCAGCCGCCCTGTTCCCAATGCTTCTCGCAGGCTACGGCGCACACCTCGCCACAATCGCGCTATCCGATGCCAGGCAGCGCCGAAAGGCGTTCACGATTGTGTGGGGTCTTGCTATCTTAGGGGTTCTTTTATCAGCGATGTCGCAACTGGCCTCTTATCACTTAGACGAGAGACGCGACAGCGGGGAAACTTCATTTCGCACTGATGTCCTAAAAAGGCTGGACTCAGTCATCCACGAGCCGAATTCCTCTCAGCGAAAAGTCGACGCGACTACTCTGAAGACTCAAATCGAACAAACATATTCAGCAAAGCATTTGAGCTTGGCGACACCATCCGCACATATCCACGTCACAGCTTTTGAGTGGCACATGCCTACAAATTATGGCGAGCGCGCAGAAGTAAAGATCTCATTCCAAAACAATGGAAAAGCCCCGATAAGGAAGCTTATTTTTGCTGGACACGCGGGTTTCTGTATCTTGCCTGCAGGCAGGCAAGGTAGCGCAGTTAGCCTTTGAGCAACAAATGATTTCCAATGCCCCAAAGGTTTCAGCCGTGCAATTAGACAATAACGACAATGAAGTGCCGGTTGGTATAGACCGAAGTTTTACAATTACATCTTCACCATGGACCCAGAATGCTATCGAGGTCTTCCGGAGCGGAAAGGCAGTAGTGTACGTCGCCGGAGCTCTGACGTACTCGGACTTTCATTCAACTCACGTTACGAGCTTTTGCGGATTTATGGGAAGCGACGGACAAATGAAATTCTGTGGCAAATTCAACAGAGAGCCATAAGTTATTTCTAAGCAGTTACCCGGACGACTGTAGTCTTCCTCACCGCGAGATCCCCTCCAACGGCGAGCTGGCCGTTGCATACAGCTTTTTCCCCATGCGCCCCGCGAGGAACGCCTCGCGTCCTGCCTCCACGCCCTTCTTCATCGCCGACGACATCAGCACCGGATTCTTCGAAGCAGCCATCGCCGTATTCAGCAGCACGCCGTCGAAACCCATCTCCATCGCAAGTGCCGCATCGCTTGCCGTTCCCAACCCGGCGTCCACAATCAGCGGAACGTCCGTGATGAGCTCGCGCATCATGCGCAGCGTGTAGGAATTCGCGATGCCCAGCCCCGTCCCAATGGGAGCTCCGAGCGGCATCACAGCAGCCGCTCCCACATCGATCAGCCGCTTCGCAAACACAATGTCATCCGTGGTGTAAGGCAGCACCGTAAAGCCTTCCTTCACCAGAACGCGCGTTGCCTCAACCGTCGCTTGAACATCCGGATACAGCGTCGCCGTATCGCCGATCACCTCAATCTTCACCCAGTCGGACAGGCCCACCTCGCGCCCCAGCCTTGCAGCCCGAATCGCCTCTTCGGCGGTAAAGCAGCCCGCGGTATTCGGCAGAAGGAAATACTTCTTCGGATCGATGAAATCCAGCAGCGATTCCTTGCTTCGGTCCAGCTCCACGCGCCGCACCGCAACTGTCACAAGCTCTGCGCCAGAAGCCTCAATGGAAGCCTTGGTTTCCGCGCCATCCTTGTACTTCCCCGTGCCAACAATCAGCCTTGACCCAAACGTCCGCCCTGCAATCACTAACGAATCCATGTGTTAATCCTACGCCACCAAAACACCAACGGCCCGCCCCCGAAAGGAGCGAGCCGTTGACGCAGTGATCTGTTGAGATTGACTTGAGGCATCCGTACTCGGATGGGTCTCACCTCGGCGGCCATAGAAGGGCCGCCGGAGATCCCGGCCTCGGAGCTTGAATCCACGCAGGAAGCAGCTACAACACTTCCCGCACTCCAGGTCTAGAGCACGAATGCTCTAAGCCTCAGTCACCTCACGTGTTTTTGTGCAACTGGAACAATCAATTTTCATAGGTTTGGACCATCCTCCTTTCCCGTGTTGAAATTCAAAGTACGCCGACACATTGCCTGAAGTCAACGGGCCAACCAACCCCCTGTGGATATCCGCATCTCACCGATTGAATCCAAATCGCTTAGGAGAATCTCGCCCTATGAAACCCGCTACCATCATCGGCCTCGTACTGATCGTCATCGGCATTGTCGGCTTCGCCGTCGGTGGCTTCAGCTTCACGCATGAAAAGCAGGACGCTAAAATCGGCCCCGTGAACATTGAGCACAAGCAGACCAGCACCGTGCCCATTCCTCCCATCCTCAGTGGCATCGCTTTGGTCGGCGGCATCGCCCTGGTCGTCGTCGGAGCTCGCAGCCGCTAACTTCGTGCGGCCATCCGCCACGCTACTTCATATACGCGCGCACCAGGTCGATCAACTCCTCGCCCAACTCGGGAGTCAGCGCCTTCGCCTTTGGCCCGACCAGATGCAGCCGAATGTGATCCTCCAACACCTCCGCCATCAGTCCATCAATGCCGCCGCGCACCGCCGCCAGCAGCATCAGCACATTCGCGCACTCCGGATCTTCGATCAAGCTGCGCTCCACGCGTTCCATCTGCCCGTGAATCCTCTTGGCACGATTCACCAGCTTCAACCGCTCGCGATCTAATTCCATTGCCGATAGCTCCTATACCCTACTGGGGTATATTATTCCTCACGCACCAAATTCACACTCTATTCTTTCAGTACATAAAGAATGAGAAAGCCTTCATGCTCTCCCGCCACACGTCGACAATCGCCGCGCCACTCCTTTGCCTGGCATTGGCGTTCTCTGGCGCCTTGGCGCAGGGGCCCGGCCAGTCCGCAACGCCGACCGCTGCGTCCGGCGTGATGTCGGAAGAGCCCTCTGCGCAGACCCCCGCGACGAGTCCAGCGCACAACACACCTTCGGCCGTCGACGAGCCCGAGAAGCCGCCACAGAGATACAACCTCCATGCGCAGTACACCTTCACGGGCATGGCATATCCGTCCTTCTCCGCCAGGTACACCAACCCTGCGTACCTGGTGTACGGCACCGGCAGCAGCCTGCCCACTCAGGGTCAAGCGCGCGAGACGGAATCAGCCGACGTGTACTTCGGCTATCGCTTGGGCCTCAACACCGAGTTTCATGTCGATGCCCTGTTCTGGCAGGGCTACGGCCTGAATAACACGTACGGCATCGCCGACTTCCCCGACGGCGAGGCGTTCAAGGTGGGCGTGCGTTACCCGCACTTTGCGGTCGCGCGCTTCTTCCTGCGTACCACTATCAATCTCGATGGCAAGGCACAGGAATCAGTTGACGATGACCTGCTCACACTCCGCGGCAGACAGGATACGAATCGCATTACCGTCACCGCAGGCAGAATGAGCGTCAAGGACATCTTTGACAACAATCAATATTCGAATGATCCTCGCGGGCAGTTCATGAACTGGGCTCTTATGGCCAATGCCGCCTATGACTACCCGGCAGACTCCCTCGGCTTTACTACCGGCATTGCCATCGAGGCCAACCAGTCCCATTGGACCCTGCGGTATGGATGGTTCCAGATGTCGAAGTACAGGAACTCATTCACCGCCGAAGGCTTATACCTCACGCTTCCCACCGCAGACAACGCTGGCGATGGGAAGATCTTTCAGGACTGGGGCATAGTCACTGAACTGGAGCATCGTCACACCCTCGCGAAGCATCCGGGAGCCGTGCGAGTCCTCGCCTTTGATAACCACGCGAACATGGGCAGCTATAAGGCAGCCGTCGCTCTGGCGAATCAACCCTCCACCCTCGCCATCTACGGAACACCCGCGGCCTTTCTCGCGACGGCCAATGATGTAACCGGCGGAATCGATGATACCCACGCCCTGCGCAATACCTGGGGGGTCGGCGTCAATGCAGACCAAGAGATCAGCAAGAACATCGGCGTCTTCACTCGCGTTGGCTGGAACAGCGGTCAGAACGAGTCCTTCGAGTTCGCCGACTCGAACTGGATGGTCACCTTCGGCACCAGCATCAAAGGCGAACGGTGGAAACAGCCCGACGACGTGATCGGCGCGGCCTTCATTACCAGCGGCATCTCAAAGGCTGACCAGAACTACCTCGCGGCCGGGGGCATCGGCATTCTCACAGGCGACGGAGCTCTCAACTACGGCCCCGAAAAGAACGTCGAACTCTACTACGACCACAAGCTCTCGAAGTACTTTCGCGGCGCGTTAGACTACCAGTTCGTGGACGACCTCGCCTACAACAAAGATCGCGGCCCTGTGCCTGGCATCTTCGGCATACGCCTTCACTTCGAGCGCTAAGCTGCGGCGATTCGCCGCCGCAGTATCACTCGCAGCGCCCATCCGAGGTCAAACAGCACCGTCCCCAGCACTCCACATACAATCGCTCCCCGATACGCGCGCCACGCTGTTGCGATGATTGCCCCCTGTGGATCTGCCGCACGATATAACACCGGAACGGTCTCACCCGCAGGAAACGCTATTTCCTCGGACCCGTCCGCAGCCTGCACCGAGATCAACTCCCCGCTCGGCAGACGAAACCGGAATTGCGGCGTGTACACCACGCCACCCTCCTTCGCGAAGCCGGAGATATTCTCCGTGATCGTCGCAGTAGCCCGCAACCGCGTTCGCGCAAAGTTCCACGAGTGTGCTGCAAACCCTGCAGCAATCAGCAGCAACACCAGTCCAAGAGGCGGTAATGACGTGGCCAGCAGGGGCGTCACCCGCTCAAAACTTTTCCGCAACCACCTTAAAAACTCCATAGCCCCACTCTAGCCTGTGCGGCCCATCTGACGAACAGTTCATCTGCTCCGGCTATCCTTGCAGCTAAAATCAATACCAATTCCTATGTCCTCTTCCCACCAGCTCCTCAAGTTCGCTCGTCAGATCCATCTCTACCTCGGCATCTTCCTCTCTCCTGCAATTCTCTTCTTCGCCATCACCGGAGCCCTCCAGACCTTCAGTCTCCACGAGACCACACGCGGCAGCGACTACAAGCCTCCCACCTGGATCGTCACGCTCGCGCAGGTTCACAAGAAGCAGACCACCGCTGTCCCCGCTCGCAAACTTCGCCCCACGGACGCCTCCCCCAAGTCCGATAAGCATGCGGATGCCGGACCTCCGCAAGCACCCCAGCCGCCGCAAAAATCGCATCTTCCGATGAAGATTTTTTTCCTCCTCGTCTCTGCGGGCCTGTTCGTTTCTACCCTCACGGGCATCATCATGGCCTACATCTATAACCGCAACAAGCTCGTGGTCACCGCGCTTCTCCTAGCCGGCATCCTCATCCCTCTCGCCCTTCTGCCTTTTTGACCCCGCCAAATCAAGGGCCCCTGGAGCTCCGGCCCGATGACGTTCCTAACCTATACTGAACTTTCATGTTCACCGGACCACTCGTCTTCGAACTGCCCGCCTTTCTTCTGGGACTGCTCTTCGGAAGCTTCCTCAACGTTTGTATCTCGCGCCTGCCTGATCACCGCAGCCTGAGTAAGCCGCGCTCGCACTGCACACACTGCTCGCACACCATCGCCTGGCACGACAACATTCCACTGCTCAGCTGGATCCTCCTCCGAGCCCGTTGCCGCCACTGTCAGCAGCGCATCTCCTGGCGTTATCCCGCAGTTGAGCTCGCCTTCGCCCTCTGGCTCACCTTCGCCGCGCGCACTGCCTTTCCTTTGCTCAAGCCGGGCATCTCCACCGATATCTTCGCCGCCACAACCATCGACGCCATCGCGCTGGCCATCCTCGGATTTCTCCTCATCGGGCTGCTCGTCATGGATTGGCAGACGCACACCCTCCCCGACGCCTTCACGCTGACCGGCACGCTTCTCGGTTTTGTCCTCCTCTGCGTTCGCGCGGCCTATCTTCCTCCGCACCAGTACGATCTCCTGCTCCACGGCCATAACCCGCTCACCAGCGTCGGCGGAGCTGTCGACAATGGAAATATCGTCCTCACTGGGTCGGAGCACCTCGTTCTCGGCCGCATCCTTGGGATCTCCGTCGCCGCGGGCCTCCTGCTGCTTATCCGCTTCCTCTATAAGCAAATCCGCCATCGCGATGGCCTCGGACTCGGCGACGTCAAGCTGATCGCGATGATCACTGCCTTTCTCGGCTTCTGGCTCGGTGCCTTCGCCCTATTCTTCGGCGTCATTCTCGGGGCCGTCTACGCCATTTCGCTAATCGCCCGACGCCGGGCCGACGCCGACACACGTCTTCCGCTCGGCTCATTCCTCGCCATCGGAGGTCTCGTCGCCGCGATTCTCGGCGCTCCCGTCATCGCCTGGTACACCTCCCTCTTCTAAATCTCTTTTCTAATTACGCACTGCGCTCCACTCTCTACGTGTCTGCTTCACTTGACCCTTGACCGCGCCACTCCTACACTCAAAACTAGCCATGACGACGTCCAATCCTTACATCTGGCAGTATCTTCCCCTCGTGCTTCAGATCCTCGTCGCTGTAGGCGTTGCTGGCGGCATGGTCGCTGCCTCCTATTTTCTGGGGAAACACAAACGCTCCCGCACCAAGCTCAGCCCTTACGAATGCGGTATGGATCCGGTCGGCGACGCGCGCGGCCGATTCTCCGTGAAGTTCTACATGGTGGCCATGCTCTTCATTCTGTTCGATGTGGAAGCCGTCTTCGTCCTTCCGTGGGCGGTCATCTACCGCCGCCTTCCCGTTATTACCGGATCGCGCTTCTTCGGCTTCTGGGAGATGCTGGTCTATATGGGCTTCGTCGCCGTCGGCCTCTTCTACGTCTGGAAGAAGGGCATCCTCAACTGGTCCAACGACAAAGCGGACCTCTAACGACTTCTTTGAATGGGCACGGCTTCAGACGTGCCATGAAATCCGACGCAAGACGGGGCTTTAGCCCCTGGGGGAACGAAGCGCAGACTATGGATCCCATCACCAATCCCGCTACTTCCGACGCCATCTTCGGCAAGCAGGCCGTCACCGAAGCCCTCGCCGACCATGTCGCCGTCGGAGCACTCCAGCACCTCATCACCGATGCCAAGTGGGATCGCAAGGAGCTCACCCTCACGGTCGCTCCCGAGACAATCTTCGCCGCCGCCAAGGCCGCAAAAGATGCCGGCTACAACTTCCTGGAAGACGTGACCGCCGTCGACTGGTACCCTGCCGAGCCCCGCTTCCAGGTTGCGTATTCGATCCTCAGCATGGGCCGCAAGCAGCGGATCCGCATCAATGCCCGCGTCTCCAGTGACGATCCGCGCATCGACTCCATCACCTCCCTCTGGCCCGGAGCCAACTTCTACGAGCGCGAAGTCTTCGACCTGTTCGGGATCCACTTCGCTGGACACCCCCGCCTCACCCGCATCATGATGCCCGACAACTGGAACGGCCACCCGCTCCGCAAGGACTACCCCGTCGAGGGATACCGCTAATGAGCCCCAATTCCACGCTGCCTGACCTGGAAGAAGCACCGCGCCAGACCGCCTATAACGACGCCCCCGCTGGCTCCGCGCCCGTTACTGACACGACCGGCGCCACGCTCGCGGGCTTCCGCAACGCCGAAGACCTCATCATCCCCGACGTAGAAGACGTAGTCGAAGAGTCGACCTCGCATCACCATCCCCACGGCTCCGACCCTGTCACCTCGCAGACCATGATTCTGAACATGGGCCCTCAGCATCCGTCGACCCACGGCGTCCTGCGCCTGGTTCTCGAAGTCGACGGCGAGACCGTCATCTCCTGCGCCCCCGACATCGGATACCTGCACACTGGCATCGAGAAGACCGCCGAAGCCAAGTTCTACGCCCAGGTCACTCCCCTCACCGACCGCATCGACTACATCTGTCCGATGACCAACAATACCGCCTACGCTCTGGCGGTCGAAAAGCTGCTCGGTCTGGAGATTCCCGAGCGCTCGCAGTACCTGCGCGTCCTGCTCAACGAGCTCACCCGGATCCAGTCGCATCTCGTCTGGCTCGGCACCCACGCCATGGACATCGGCGCGCTGACCGTCTTCCTCTACTGCTTCCGCGAGCGCGAAGACATCCTGCGCATCTTCGAGGCCATCAGCGGCCAACGCATGATGTCCAGCTACATCCGCATCGGTGGAGTCGCCCTCGAACCTCCCGCGGACATCTACGACCGCATCCGCACCTTCCTCAACGCCTTTCCCAAGCACATCGAGGAATACGAAGGCCTGCTCAACGCCAACCATATCTGGATGGGCCGCCTCAAGGGCGTCGGCGTCCTCTCCGGCGAACAAGCCATCGCGCTCGGCGTCACCGGCCCACCGCTCCGCGCCTCGGGAGTTGACTGGGACGTTCGCCGCGATATGCCCTACTCGGGCTACGACAAGTTCAAGTTCAACGTGCCCGTCTCCACCACCGGCGACGTCTGGGCCCGCTACGTCGTCCGGATGCAGGAGATGCGCGAGTCCACCAGCATCTGCCACCAGGCGCTCGACCTCCTTGCTACCCTCCACGACACGCGCCTCAACGCCGACGCCCCCAAGATCGTTCTCCCCGACCGCGAGCAGATGAAGACCCAGATGGAGTCGCTCATCCATCACTTCAAAATCGTCACCGAAGGCTTCCAGGTCCCGGCCGGCGAGGCCACCAGCTCCGTAGAAGCTCCGCACGGCATGATGAACTACTACGTAGTCTCGGACGGCACCGCCAAACCCTACCGCGTCCACATGCGCAACGCCGACTTCGCCAACCTCCAGGCCCTGGAAACCATGTGCAAAGGCCGCCTCATCGCCGACGTAGTAGCTGTAATCGGCTCCATCGACATCGTGCTCGGAGCCATCGATCGCTAGCATGGAGGCCGCCATCAACGATCGCCTCCACACCGAACTCTGGACCTCCTGGGCCTCCATGCTCCGCAGCTACGCAGCCGCCCACGGACTCAACAGCACCCACCACGCCGTAGTCGAGGTGAGTGCCAACGAAATCACCCTACGGGTCAATGATCGCTGGCTACGCTTCACCCCCAGTGACCTTCAACACAGCGGAGAAACCCCAACACCCTTTACCCTCAACGAAAACGGAACCGTCGCCATCGACCACCAACCAGAGCAGGAGATGGACATCGCCGCCGAACAGTTCGCCCGCGAAATCCTAACCACCAAGATCTGAGAACTGACAACTGAGAACTCCCATGGCCGCTATACAAACCTCGATCTTCACCCCCGCCACCTCCGCCCGCTTTGACAAGCTCGCCACGATCTACCCCGTCAAACGCTCGGCTTTAGTCCCGATGCTGCTCTATGCGCAGGACGAGATCGGTTACGTATCCGACGCAGTCGTCGCCGAGATCAGCCAGCGCCTCGACCTCCTCGAACTCGACGTCCGCAACGTCCTCAGCTACTACTCCATGCTGCGCACCGTCCCCGCCGGCAAGTACAACGTGCAGGTCTGCACGAACATCTCCTGCATGCTGCGCGGCGGTTTCGAGCTTCTCGACCACTGCAAGAACACCCTTGGTATAGGGCATAAAGAGACAACCGAAGACGGCCTCTTCTCGCTGGAAGAAGTCGAATGCATTGGAGCCTGCTGCTGGGCTCCCGCCGTCCAGGTCAACTACGACTTCCACGACGACCTCACCCCTGCCAAGATGGATGCGGTACTCGACGCCTACCGCGCACGAGAGACAAAGTAGCCCGGACGAAATCGCGTAAACTGAAGTTTCAGGTTTGTAAACCGAACGCTCTACGGTTAAGGGTCAGGATCTAGTATGCCAACTCTCGTCTCACATCCCGATGAAGTGAAGGTCCTCTCCAGACGCTTTGGACTGGGAGCTGCCAACATCGACAAATATTTGGAGCTCGACGGTTATAAAGCCACGCAGCAGGCCATTGCCAATGGCCCCGAGTGGATCATCAACACCATGAAAGCCTCCGGCCTGCGCGGCCGCGGTGGCGCCGGCTTCCCCACCGGCATGAAGTGGTCCTTCGTTCCCAAGGTCTCCGAGAAGCCCAAGTACATCCTCGTCAACGGCGACGAATCCGAGCCCGGCACCTGCAAAGATCACCTCATCTTCCGCGAGGACCCGCACTCCATCATCGAAGGAACCATCATCGCCGGCCTCGCCGTCGGCTCAAAGATGGGCTTCATCTACCTCCGCGGAGAATATCGATACCTCCTCAACATCATGGAGAAGGCCGTAGCCGACGCGTACGCCAGGGGCTTCCTCGGCAAAAACATCTTCGGCAACCAGGGCGTGGACTTCGACATCATCACCCAGACCGGCGCCGGAGCCTACGAGGTCGGCGAAGAGTCAGCCCTCATGGAGTCGCTCGAAGGCAAGCGTGGCGTCCCCCGCATCCGCCCGCCCTTCCCCGCAGTCGTCGGCCTCTACGGCGGCCCTACGGTCATCAACAACGCCGAGACCATCGCCAACGCGCCACATATCCTCCTCATGGGAGGCGAGGCCTACGCCAAGCTCGGTACGGAACGCAACGGCGGCACGCGACTTTTCGGCATCAGCGGCCACGTTGAGCGTCCCGGAGTCTACGAGCTGCCGATGGGCTACTCCCTTCGCAAGGCCATCTACGACGTAGCCGGAGGCATCAAGGGCGGCAAGCAGCTCAAGGCCGTCGTCCCTGGCGGAGCTTCGTGCCCCATTCTCAAAGCCGATGAGATCGATATCGGCCTCGACTTCGACCAGATGGCCAAAGCAGGCACCATGCTCGGGTCTGGAGGAATCGTCGTCCTCGACGAAACCGTCTCCATCGTCGAGTTCGCGCTCCGCACCATTCGCTTCTACCAACACGAGTCTTGCGGCTGGTGCATCCCCTGCCGCGAAGGTACGGACTGGATCAAGAAGACGCTCACCCGCTTCCACGCCGGCGGAGGCACAAAAAAGGACATCGACAATGTCCAGTACATCGCCGAAAACATGATGGGCCGCACCTTCTGCCCCCTCGGCGACGCTGCCGCCATGCCCACGCTAGGCTTCGTCAAGAAATTCCGCTCCGAGTTCGAGGAGTATCTCGCCGGCGCCCGCCCAGCTGACCCCCTCATCCAGATCACCCCAGTCGGCGAACCCGAACACGCAGGAGCCCACTAGACTATGGCCGACGTAACCTTCATCGTAGACGGCAAGACCCTCACCGCCCCCGCAGGCACGCTCCTCATCGAGGCCTGCAAGTCCCACGGCATCGAGATCCCCGCCTTCTGTTACTACCCCGGCCTCTCCCTCCAGGCCGCCTGCCGCATGTGCGTCGTGCGTATCGAAAAGATGCCCAAGCTGCAGACCGCCTGTACCACCCCGGTCGCCGAGGGCATGAACGTGACGACGGAGAGCCCCGAGATTGCCCAGGCCCGCAAAGCCACCCTGCAACTGCTGCTCGGCAACCACCCCCTCGACTGCCCCGTCTGTGACGCCGGCGGCGAGTGCGAACTGCAGGACATGACCTTCAAGTACGGCGCCGCCGACAGCTTCTACGCCGAACCCAAGAATCACCGCGAAGAGCAGAAGTGGTCGCCCGTCGTCTACTTCGATCGCCCCCGCTGCATCCTCTGCTACCGCTGCGTCCGCATGTGCGGTGAAGGCATGGACATCTTCGCGCTCGGCGTCCAAAATCGCGGCGCGTCCTCGGTCATCGCGCCGAATGTTCCTGCGCAGCTCTCCGGCGTCGTCGAAAACGGAACAGAGCTCGCACAGCTCGACTGCGAACAGTGCGGCATGTGCATCGACGCCTGCCCCGTTGGCGCGCTCACCTCCGGCACCTACCGCTACAAGACTCGTCCGTGGGAGATGAACCATACGGCCACCGTCTGCACCCACTGCGGAGACGGCTGCAAGACTACCCTCGGCGTCCGCTCCGTCTCCACCGGCTCGGAGATCGTTCGCGGCGACAATCGCGACAAGTCCGGCATGAACGGCGACTTCCTCTGCAACAAGGGCCGCTACGCCTTCGACTTCGCCAACAACATCGAGCGCCTGACCTCGCCACTCATCCGCAAGAACGGCAAGCTAACCCCCGTCAGCTGGGACGAAGCCCTCACCTTCGCCGGAACCAAACTCCGCGACCTCCGCCAGGACCGCGGCCCCAACAGCATTGGCATCATCGGCTCCAACCGCACCACCAACGAGGAGAACTATCTCCTACAGAAGTTCGCACGCACGGTGATCGGCACCAACAACATCGACCACCACCGCACAGCCGACTTCGTCACCCTCGCCACCTCGCTCCAGGGAACGCTGACCAGTGCAGGCAAGCCTCGCTTCGCCTCTCAGCGTTGCGTCGAGAAGGCCCCCGCGATCCTTCTGGTCGGAGGCGACCCCACTAACCAGGCGCCGCTGACCGCCTGGAATATTCGCACCAACGTTCGCCTCAACAAGGCGCGTCTCTACGTTGCCAATCACGAAGAGATCAAGCTTCGCCGCCAGGCCAAAGCCTTCGTCCACGTCGCGCAATTCGGCTACGGCTCGCTTGCCTCGTACCTCGCCGGCGACGACAAGTCCGCCCGTGCCGCCTCGACGGTTGCCCAAGCCGATGAGCTCTCCAGCTTCCGTGCCGCCCTCCTCGCCGAAGAGAAACTGGTCGTCGTCGTGGGTAACGAAGTCCGCGGAGGAGAGCTCGCGAATCTTATCAAGGCCCTTCCTCACGCGAAGTTCGCGCTGCTGGCCGACTACGCCAACTCTCGTGGAGCCTCCGACATGGGCGTGCTCCCCGACGTCCTCCCCGGCTACCAGTCCCTCAAAGGCAGCACCATCGCCAGCGAATACAGCGCCGCCGACGCCCCGGGGCTAGACCTCCTCGCCATGTTCGACGCGGCAGCAGCCAGCAAACTCAGCGCCCTCTACGTCGTCGGGTCGAATCCCGTTAAGCGCTACGGCATCGACCCCGCCACGCTTAAATCCACCTTCCTCATCGTGCAGGATCTCTTCCTCACCGAGACCGCCCTGCTAGCCGACGTCGTCTTCCCTGCCGCCAACCTGTACGAGAAATCCGGCTCCGTCACCAACAGCTACGGCGACCTCCAGCTCGTCAGCAAAGCCGCCGACAAGGCCGGCACCCGCTCCGACTTTGAGCTCATCGTCCGCCTCGCCGGACACATGGGCCACGACATCAAGAGCCTCGTTCCCTTCGGCAAAGGTCTCCGCTCCGACATGGGCCAGACCCGCGGCGCGCAGTCCGGCGAAGCCGACCGCCACAGCGTCTGGATGACCGCCAACAACATGGAGCCCAAGCTCAGCCCCTTCGATCCCTTCGCCATTCTCGACGAGATCCAGCGACTGATCCCCGGTTACGACAAGCTCCTCCGCCTCCAACTCCTCAGCGGCAACGACCAGCACATCGCGCCCGCCGCGACCGGCCTCGTCCAGATCACCGCATCGCGCAAGGATCTAGTTCTACCCAGCGCGGACACCCTCTTTACCTCCGGCTCGCTCACCCGCTACTCGCCCATGCTCCAGGACGTTCAGCGCCACCAATCCACCGAAGTAGCCGACCACCTGGCCTCAGCCGACTGATCTCGAGAATCGATAGCGACTCAATGAACCATCTGACCAACTTCGAAATCTTCCTGCTCCTCACGATCGTCAAGATCGCGGTCGTACTCGGCATCACGCTCGGCGCGGTCGCATACACGGTCCTGCTCGAACGCAAAGTCCTTGGCCGCCTGCAGAACCGCTGGGGACCCTCGCGCGTCGGCCCCTTCGGCCTGCTCCAACCCCTCGTCGACGGCCTTAAGCTCTTCCTCAAAGAAGACATGATGCCCCTCGCCGTGGAGCGCCCCCTCTTTATCCTCGCGCCCATCATCGCCCTCGGCTGCGCGCTCATCTCGATCGCCGTGGTTCCGTTCGGCGCGGTCACCATGGTCCGTGGCGTCGACCTCTTCCAGATCGCCAACCTCAATATCGGTCTGCTCGTCATCCTCGGTGTGACCAGCATCGGCGTCTACGGCATCGCGCTCTCCGGATGGAGCTCCAACAGCAAGTACTCGCTCTTTGGATCTCTCCGGTCTACTGCGCAGATGATCAGCTACGAACTCGCCCTCGGCCTCTCGCTAGTTGGCGTCGTCCTCCGCGCCCAGTCGCTCTCCCTGCGGGACATCGTCAACTCACAGGCAGCGCACGGAGCCCGCTCCTGGAACGTCTTCGGCGGCTTCCAATTCATCGCCCTCTTCATCTACCTCATGGCCGCCTACGCAGAGACGAACCGCTCCCCCTTCGATCTCTCCGAGGCCGAATCTGAGCTTGTCGCCGGCTATCACACTGAGTACTCCTCCATGAAGTTCGCCATGTTCTTCATGGCCGAGTACGCCAACATGATCACCGTCTCCTGCGTCGCCACTCTGCTCTTCCTCGGAGGAGCCTCCAGCCCCTTCGGCCATATCTTCGACGGCTTCGCCTCCGGCATCGTCGGAACCGCTCTCTTCTCCATCTTCTGGTTCGTCGCCAAAGTCTTCTCGTTCCTCCTGCTCTATATCTGGGTGCGCGGCACGTTGCCTCGCTTCCGCTACGACCAACTCATGGCTTTCGGATGGAAGTTCCTTCTACCGGTGGCGATGGTCAACATCCTCGCCACCGCACTCGCTTTCGCCTATCACGGATAACTCCATGCGCTCCATTTACAATCAGCACGGACCAACACAGCGCACACGCACTCACTGGAATCGATAGTCCCCGATGGAAATCGTACTCTTCATCATCTTCGGTCTACTGGCAGTCGCAGGAGCTCTCAATCTCCTCTTCCAGCGCCATCCCATTAACTCGGCGCTCTCGCTGGTCGTCGTCATGATGTCTCTCGCCGTTCTCTACTGGTCCCTTGGCGCGGAGTTCCTCGCCGCAGCGCAGGTCATCGTCTACGCCGGCGCCATCATGGTGCTCTTCATCTTCGTCGTCATGTTGCTGAACGCCGGTGAAGAAGATCGATCCTCGCACGGATCGAAGATCGCGTATATCGCCGGAATCCCCGGCGCCGCCGTTATCTTCTGCCTGCTCAGCTTCGTCTTCCTCTCGGAGCGCAAAGAGCTCGGCGCCACCACCCTCGGCGGATACCTTACCAGCACCGTCTCCAACATCTCCGAGCTCTCGCATATTCTCTTCACTTCGTTGCTGCTACCCTTCGAAGTTACATCCATTGTTATCCTCGTCGCCATTCTTGGCGCCGTCGTTCTCGCGCGAAAGGAGTTGTAGTCATGACCATTCCGTGTGGCGGTTTTTACGTTCTCTCAACGGCCTGGATGGCGCTCGTCCTCTGCGCTGTCATAGGCATTGTCGTCGTCAAGAAAGCGGGGCGCAACTAAGCATGGTCCCTATTGCCTATTACCTCATCCTCGCGGCGGTGCTCTTCTGCATCGGCATCGCGGCGTTTCTCATCAAGCGAAACGTCATCACCATCTTCATGTCGATTGAACTCATGCTCAACGCCGTCAACCTCACCTTCGTCGCCTTCGCCCACATGTGGCACCAGGTCTCCGGCCAGATCTTCGTATTCTTCGTCATGGTGGTCGCCGCCGCCGAAGCCGCCGTCGGCCTCGCCATCATCATCGCGCTCTTCCGTGTGCGCCAGACCCTCAACGTCGACCAGGTCGACCTATTGAAAAACTAACCCCGTCTTTGGCTTTTGCCGTTGCCTCTGTCTTTGCTTTTTGGCTGTCATCCCGCAGGGATCTGCTTTTCGCTACTAGCCACACGCACCACGAATCTCGCATATGAACCCTCAACTGCTCTGGCTCATCCCGATACTTCCCTTCGCCGGCTTCCTTCTCAACGGAACACTCGGCCGCAAGCTCCCCCGCGCCCTCGTCGCGACCATCGCCCTGCTCTTCACGCTTGCTCCTGCCCTCATCGTCGCGCAGCTCTGGATCTTCATGAAGTCCGCCGGAGCACCCTTGTCGCTCTCCGTTGCGAGCGTGCCCTGGATCGCCGTCTCCGGCTTCGCCGTGAACTTCGCCTTCACCGTTGACCACCTCACCCTGATCATGCTCGGCGTGATCACCGGTGTCGGCTTCCTCATCCATATCTATTCTGTCGGCTACATGGCGCATGAAGAAGGTTACTGGCGCTTCTTCGCCTACCTCAACCTCTTCATGTTCTTCATGCTGGTCCTTGTCCTCGCCTCGAGCTTCCTTCTGCTTTTCGTAGGCTGGGAGGGCGTCGGTCTCGCCTCGTACCTGCTCATCGGCTTCTATTTCACTAAGGACTCCGCAGCCAACGCCGGCAAGAAAGCCTTCATCGTCAACCGCATCGGCGACTTCGGCTTCCTCCTCGCCATGTTCCTCCTTGTCGCCCACTACGGCACCCTCGACTTCACCACTATCTTCGCCAGCATCGCAGCATCGCCTCTCACCGGAGGGATCTTCACCGCCATCGCTCTCCTGCTCGTCCTCGGAGCCACCGGCAAGTCCGCCCAAATCCCTCTCTACATCTGGCTGCCCGACGCGATGGAAGGCCCCACCCCCGTCTCCGCCCTCATCCACGCAGCGACGATGGTCACGGCCGGCATCTACATGATCGCCCGCTGCCACGTGCTCTTTGATCACTCCCCAACCTCCCTCACCGTCGTAGCGATCACCGGAGCTGCGACCGCACTTCTCGCTGCAACCATCGGCCTCGTTCAGCACGACATCAAGCGCGTCCTCGCCTACTCCACCGTCTCGCAGCTCGGCTACATGTTCCTCGCCTGTGGCGTCGGCGCCTACTCGGCCGGCATCTTCCACCTCATGACCCACGCCTTCTTCAAGGGTCTTCTCTTTCTTGCGGCGGGCTCCGTCATCCACGCCCTCTCCGGCGAGCAGGACATGCGCAAGATGGGCGGCCTCCGCAAGCGCATCCCCATCACCTTCTGGACCATGTCTGCCGGAGTCTTCGCCATCTCCGGCATCTACCCTTTCTCCGGCTTCTTCTCCAAGGACGAGATCCTCTACCAGACCTTCCTCTCGCCCAACCCTCTCCACCTGCTCCTATGGTTCGTTGGCCTCCTCACCGCTGGCCTCACCTCCTTCTACATGTTCCGCCTTTGGTTCAAGACCTTCTTCGGCGAATCGCGCTTCGAACAACCCACCTTCGCGCACACCACCCACGACGACAACCTCGCCGCCGTCCACGCCCGCAAAGACTCCACCCTCGTCCTTGAAGCCGAACCAGAACCTGACCACTCCCACGCCCATGGTGTCCATGAATCCCCCTGGGTCATGACCCTCCCGCTCGTCCTGCTAGCGATCCTCTCGATCATCGGCGGCTGGGTAGGCATCCCCGCAGCCCTCGGCGGCCACAACGAGTTCGAGCACTTCCTCGCTCCTGTCTTCACCGCCGCCACCGCTCCCGCAGGCGAGACCGGATCGCACGCGGTCGAGCTGACCCTCGCCGCCATCTCGCTCCTCACCGCAGCGCTCGGCTTCCTGGTAGCCTACCTTTTCTACTACCGCAAGCCCGGAAGCGCCGCAGCCCTGGCCAGGAAGTACTCCACCGTCTACTCCCTCATCGACCACAAGTACTGGGTCGATGAGATCTATGGCCGCTTCCTCGTCACGCCGCTGCTAGCCATCTCACGCCTGCTCCTCAATGGCCTGGTTGAAGGGGGCATCGTGCAGGGCACAACCTCCGGCCTTGCCGCATCCACTCGCGGAGGCAACTGGCTCGTCCGCTGCATCCAGTCCGGAAACATTCGCTCTTACGCGGGCTGGTTAGCCGCCGGAGCCGCTGTCGTCATCGCCATCGTGCTCTTTCACCGATAACGTTGTACTCCTTCGCCGAAGGCGGAGGAGCTGCTTCTCGAACCACACGGAACCCCATGAACTTCGACCCAATCATCCTGACGCTCATCATCGCCACCCCGCTAGCGGGCGCGATCCTGCTCGCCTTTATCCCCGAGCGCGAAGGCACTAAAGTACATGCCATCGCGGCGCTCTGCATCACCCTCTTCACCCTCCTTCTCACTCTCCATCTGCCCAACCACTTCAACTACCACGCCGCCCCGCGCACCTACCAGTTCGAGCAGAACCTCTCCTGGGTCCAGTCCCCCGCCATCCGCTACCACCTCGGCGTCGACGGTCTCAGCATGTGGCTCATCGTCCTCGCCGCCTTCCTCGCCCCCATCGGCGTGCTCGCCTCCTGGAACGTCATCCATACCCGCACCAAGCTCTTCTACACCCTCTTCCTTCTCCAGCAGGTCGCGATGCTCGGCATCTTCGCCGCCCTGGACCTTTTCCTTTACTACGGCTTCTGGGAGCTCTCACTCGTCCCCATGACGCTGCTCATCGCCACCTTCGGCCGCACCGAAAACCGCCGCCGCGCTGCGATCAAATTCTTCCTCTACGCCTTCATCCCCTCGGCCATCCTGCTCGTCGCCATCCTCTGGCTTTACAATCTCGCCGGAACCTTCGACCTCCCCACCCTCCAGGCCCTCGCTCTTTCGCACCACCTGGCCGCGACGCCGACAGCCCTCCTGCTCTGTTCCATCGCCTTCCTCGTAGCCTTCGCTGTAAAAGTCCCGGTCTTCCCCCTCCACGGCTGGCTGCAGGACGCAGTCGCCGAAGCCCCCACAGCCGCCGTCATGGTCCTCGCCGGCAAGCTCGGCCTCTACTCCATCCTTCGCTTCAGCTTCGGCATCTTCCCCGAGCAGTCCCGCCATGTAGCCCCCGTGCTCATCGCGCTCGGCGCAATCGGCATCGTCTACGGCTCGCTCATCGCGCTCATCAAGACCGACCTGAAGAAGCTCGCGGCTTTCTCCACCCTCGCGCACGTCTCCTTCGTCATCCTCGGCATCTTCACCTTCACGGTCATCGGTCTCGACGGAGGGGTCTTCCAGATCCTCAACGAGAGCCTCATCGGTGCCGCCTTCTTCATCCTCCTCGGCCTGCTCTATGAGCGCTACGGCACCTATGACATGCGCGACTACGGCGGCCTCGCGACACGTCACCCATGGATGGTCGCGATGTTCGTCATCACCATCCTCGCAGCTGGCGGTCTGCCCATGCTGAATGGCTTCGTCGGCGAATTCCTCATCCTCTCCGGCTCCATGCAATCCATCGCCGCCCACCACATTCTCTGGACCGTCCTCGCCACCACCGGCGTCATCTTCGGCGCCTCCTACCTGCTCTGGATGATCCAACGAGTCTTCTACGGCAAACTCGGCGCTCGCCCCGACGAAGTCCCCGGCTGGGACCTAACCGCCCGCGAGCACCTAGAGCTCTGGCCCTTCGCCGTGCTCTTCCTCGTCATGGGCATCGCTTCCCCTTTTTGGATGCGTGCCATCGACACCTACGGCGCAGCCATCTCCGGTATCACCATCCCATTAGGCGGCGGCGTGTACAAGAACACGGCTACGGGAACCTACAGCGTCAATCAAGCCGAGTTCGGCAAGTTCTGTCTGGATCATCCCAGCCACTGCCGAGTGACCGCGGGGTTCCGTGTGAGCGCCGCAAAGGAGGCCCGCTAATGTCCACCAACCTCCTCGCCCTCCTCCCCGAACTCATTCTCACGCTCACCGGCGTCCTGGTCATGGTCGTCGAGCCAGTCATCGCGCCAGGCCGAACCCGCAAGCCCCTCGGCTGGCTCGCCATTCTCGGCACCACGGCTTCGGGCCTCGCCGCCCTCTACCAACTCCACCTCACCAACGCCATTGGCCCAATCACCGCCTTCTCCGGCACCATCCAGGTTGATGCGTTCTCCGTCTTCTTCCACCTCCTCATCGCCAGCATTGTTCTCGTCACCCTGCTGGCCTCGCTCGACTACTTTGAAGACCCGGTCACCCACGCGGGCGAGTACTTCGCCCTGGTCCTCTTTGGAGCCACCGGCATGATGTTCATGACCAGCTCCGTAGAGCTCCTCATGGTCTTTATCGGCCTCGAAATCTCCTCCATCTCCACGTACATCCTCGCCGGCTTCCGCAAAGGCCGAGCCACCGCCTCCGAAGCTGCCATCAAGTACTTCCTCCTCGGTAGCTTCGCCACGGCCTTCTTCCTCTACGGGATCGCTCTCTGCTTTGGAGCCACCGGTTCCACCAGCATCGGAGCCATCGCCGCGGGCCTCGCGATCACCAAAACTCCGCTGCTAGGCTGGCTGGCCGTAGCCATGGTCCTCATCGGCCTCGGCTTCAAAGTCTCCGCCGCCCCGTTCCACGTCTGGACCCCCGACGTCTACCAGGGTGCCCCTTCCCCCGTCGTCGGCCTCATGTCGACAGCTCCCAAGGCCGCCGCGTTCGCCGTCCTTCTTCGCTTCCTCTTCAACGCCACGCCGATGTACCGAGACCACTGGGTCCTCATGATCGCCATCCTCGCCGTAGCCTCGATGACCATCGGCAACCTGGGCGCGCTCCTCCAAACCGACGTCAAGCGCCTCCTCGCCTACTCGTCCATCGCCCACGCCGGCTACATCCTGGTCGCCTTCACCTCCGTGCAGCGCGACGCTGTCTCCACCGTCTGCTTCTACACCGCCGCCTACGCCGCCATGAACGTTGGAGCCTTCCTCGTCCTCACCCAACTCTCTG
>Ga0302150_10000073_pt1 | contig 39365 bp, 24 predicted proteins | sample I_Bog_N1_2_FD_198635 | JGI IMG/M metagenome (GOLD analysis project Ga0302150, IMG submission 198635) | Peat permafrost microbial communities from Stordalen Mire near Abisko, Sweden - I_Bog_N1_2 | ecosystem: Environmental > Terrestrial > Soil > Wetlands > Peat | place: Sweden: Abisko, Stordalen... | reverse complement strand
GCCGTCGGTGGCGATCACGGCGTCGCCGAGGCTGGTGAGGGTGGAGCGGAACCACTCCTCGCGCTCTTCGATCTGGCGGGCGTAGAGGTCGCGCAGGGCCATGGCCTTGGAGATGTAGAAGGCGAGAAAGAAGAGGCCGATGGCGGCGACCAGCGAGGCGAGGTAGATGGAGATATAGGTATCGCGGATGCTGCGTCGGGCGGTGGCGGAGCGGGCGGAATCGAGGGCGGCTTCCTGGAGTTGGAGTTTGCCGATGAGATTATCGATCTGGACCATGAGGAGGCGGCCGCGGTCGGAGAGAACCTCGGTGCGTGCGGCGTCTGGATGGCCAGATCGGAAGAGCAGGATGGTTTTGGAGAGCTCGCTGAGCTTGGCCTGGATGAGGGTACGGAGCTGAGCGACCTGGGCCTGCTCGGTAGGGTCGCCGCTGGTTAGCTGCGCGAGCAGGCGAAGCTGCTGATCAATCTGGGTGAGGGCGAGGTTATAGGGTTCGAGGTAGTTGGGTTCGGTGGTGTAAAGGAAGCCGCGTTGGCCGGTCTCAGCGTCCTTGATGAGGGACTGGGTCTGATCGATGGCGATGAGTACCTGCTGGGTGTGCTCTACGTCGGCCTGATGGCTGACTGTGACAGCGAGCTGCCGGCGCGTGACAAGCGCATTCGTGATCAGAAGGATCAGAAGCAGTACGAAACCAGTGACGACACCGAAGCGTTTATAGATGAGTTGCATGGTTGGTCTTAACGCTCGGGCCAAAGGTTCACCGGGCGATTATAGCTGAGAGTGACTGCCGACGCGAGGGACAGTCGCGCTGGGTCCGTTCGCATCGATGCGAAATGGGGTGATGGTTACCTACGGGTGGGTTTAAGTCTTGTTTTGACGGGGCGAGCGTAGGTGGTGGATTCGCGGACGATGAGTTCGGGTTCGAAGAGGACGACTTCGGGGTAGGGAGCGGTGGGGGCTTCGATGCGCTTGAGGAGGGTCTGGACGGCGGCTTCGCCCATGCGGCGAAGGGGCTGGCGGACAGTGGTGAGGCGCGGAGTCTGGTAGGCGGCGGTAGCGATGTCATCGAAGCCGATGACGGAAATGTCGTCGGGGCAGCGGAGGCCCGCGTCGGCGATGGCGCGGATGGCTCCGATGGCGGCGATGTCGTTGAAGCAGAAGATGGCGGTGAAGTCGCGGGTGCGAGACAGGAGGTCCCGGATGATGGGATAGCCGAGTTCGGGTGACCAGGAGTTGGCTTCGAGGTAGACGCAGAGCTCGGGGTAGATGGTGAGGCCGACTTTTTTGGCGATGGCCATGATGCTATCCCAGCGGAAGTCGGAGTCAGAGACTTGGCGCTGGCCTTTCATGAAGGCGATGCGTCGGTGGCCGAGGTCGTAGAGATGTTGGAGGGCGAGGAGGGCGGCTCGGTCGTGGTCGAGCATGATGTTCGTGTTGCCCTTGAGCTTCTTGTGTCCGGAGACGGAGACGACGGGGACGCGGAGGGGTTCGTTGAGGGAGGTGTTGACGAGAAGGAAGCCGTCGACGGAGCGCTTGGTGAGGAGGCGTGGGTACTCTTCGATGAGGTCGGGCTTGCCTTGATGGGTGACAACGTAGTGGAGGTACCCGGACTGGAGCAGAGTTTCTTCGATGCCGTTCATGAGCGTGGTGAAGTAGCCCTCGGAGAACTCTGGAACGATGACGCCGATGGTGAAGGTCTGGCGGGTGCGGAGGGAGCGGGCGATGGGGTTGGGGCGATAGTCGAGACGCTTGGCTGCTTCGAGGACGCGCTGGCGCGTGGCGGCGGAGATGGCTGAGGCTCCGGGCGCATTGTTCATGACGAGCGAGATGGTGGCGGGCGAGAGGCTGAGATGCTCGGCGAGGGACTTGAGGTTGAAGGTCGCGGCTGCGGGTTTGGATCGGCGAGGTTTGGACTTGCGTGTGGACATGGACTACCCCGTTGGGCCATCGGGAGAGGTGTTGGCGGGCGCGGTGGATTGCGCCCCTGGTGGCTAGTGGGCAGGACGTTGGAGAACGACGACGCCGTAGCGCTCGAGGGTTACAGCGCGAGCGCTGCCGCCAGCGAGGACATCGTCGAAGGCCGAGGGGAGGGTTACGGTTTGGGGGGTGGCACCGAAGTTGATGAGGATCCAGACTTCGTGGTGATCGTCGGAGCGGATATAGAGGTCGACGCCGGGAGGGAGGGTGCCGAATTCGGGATGGAGTTTGGCATCGGCGACCATCCACTTGGCGGCGTTGGCGAGGGTGTCTCCTTCGAGGTCGGCACCGATGTAGGTGATGCTGCCGTTGTCGACCTTGCGGGTGATGGCGGCGGGTTGGTCGTCGAGCCAGCCTAGCGGCGTTTTGCCGTAGCGCATGAGGACTTTGGTGTCGGGGCTGGAGGTGGAGAGGAGCTCGGCCCAGGCTTTGGTGGGACCTGAGCCCCAGACGCCGGAGACGGGGATGGTGGTGTCGAGCGCGTAGAACTGTTCGACGCGACCGCCAAGGAGAGGAACGAGCGGGCCGGGCTGGCGCTCGGGTTGGAGGGCATTGTCTATGGTCTTCATGGCGGAGCGTTGTGTGAGGACGAGGTGGCCGCCGCTGTGGACGTAGTCGATGAGGTTCTTCGCCTGCTCGTCGGTGAGGACGTTGAGGGCGGGAGCGACGACTAGTTTGTACTGCGAGAGCGGGGAGTTGGGGCTGATGATGTCGACGGAGTGGGTGAGGGCGCGGATGGCTTCGTAGTAACCGACCATGGCAGCGAGGGGATCGAAGGCGTGGTTGTGGCGTTGCCAGTCGATGGCCCAGAAAGAGTCGTAGGAGTGGAGGATGGCGACGTCGGAGTGGACGGTGGTTCCGGCGAGCGCGGGGCCGGCCTTGGCGAAGTCGGCTCCGAGGTGGGCGACTTCGGAGTAGAGCGGGACGGGCGTGCCATCGGCGCCGACGAGGGTTCCGTGGTATTCCTCCTGGCCGTTGAGGTCGGAGCGCCACTGCCAGTAGGAGACGGCGTCGGCTCCATGGCCTACGTCATGCCAGGCCATGGCACGGACAGCACCTTTGTCGAGGGAGTTGTTGTCGGGTGACCAGTTGACGAAGCCGGGCTGGGTCTCCATAACCCAGAAATTTTTGCGGAGGAAGCCTCGGGTGAGATCGTGGCGGGCGCCGTTGGATACGGGGTCGAGCTGGCCGGTGCCGACGTAGTCATCCCATGAGGCGAGGTCAAGGTCTTGCGAGACGGTGTAGTGATCGTAGCCGTCGAAGAAGCCCATCATGTTGGTGGTGATGAACTGGCGACGGTCAGAGTTGGCGCGGATGACGTCAAGCTGGTTCTTCTGGTAGCTGCGCCAGGTGTCAGACACGAAGCGCTTCCAACTGAGAAGGAGGCCAGGGTTGCCGTAGGAGGTTTCGATGGGGATCTGCGACCAGTCGTTGTAGGTCTCGCTCCAGTAGGCGGTGGTCCATTTGTCGTTGAGGTTGTCGAGGGTGCCGTAGCGCTGGTGGACCCAGGCATCGAAGCGGGCCTGGTCGGCGGGGCCGTAAGATTCGCTGGCGTACTCGTTGTCGATCTGCCAGCCCATGACATTGGGGTCGTGGCCGAAGCGTTTGGCTTCCTGCAGGGCCATGGCGCGGGCGAGCTCACGATACTTGGGGTCAGACCAGTTGAACTGCTGGCGGTTGCCGTGCTGGTCGGGGCGGCCGTCTTCGTTGATGCGAAGCGTCTCTGGATACTTGGTGGTGAGCCATGCGGGAGGGGCGGCGCTGGGGGTTCCGATGACGACGGCGATGTGGTGACGTTCGGCGGCCCGGATAGAACGGTCCAGCCAGTCCAGATCGTAGTGGCCTTCGGAGGGCTCGAGTTTGGACCATGCGAACTCGCCGATGCGGACGAAGCGGACGTGGGCGGCTTCCATCAGGGCGAGGTCGGCGTCCCAGCGGGATTCTGGCCATTGCTCGGGATACCAGGCGGTTCCAAGGTAAAGAGAAGGTGGCTTTGCGGCTGGGGCCGGAGGCTGTGGGGTCTGGGCGCGGAGGGTCGGGACGAGGAGAACGGCGGCGGTGAGGGAGAGGGCTAGGAGGCGTGCAGCGGAGTTCATGAGTAGATCCTACGGTGGTTTGGGTGTGCTGCTCTAGACAAACGTTGTGCTCGACCGCGGAATGGGCTGGGCAAAGATATTGCCGTGCTGCCATGCTTCGACGCCAGAAACGATTCGCAGCAAAGCTAAACCGTTTTAATAAGAATTTGCAAGTTGGAATCACTTGCGTGTAGGAATGGTTTCGGTCCGAAAGAGGTTTAGCGGCCGGAGCGCAGTGTTCGAAGGAGAGACGGATGAGGATTCGATCGGTTGTTCGGGAGAGCTGTGTTTTGGTGGGATGCGCATTGGTGAGCGTGGGCTGGGCGAAGGTGGGCGTGGCACAGAAGCCGGCGGCGGCAGCAGCGGTGAAGGGACCATGGATGAATGCGGCGCTGGATCCGGATACGCGCGCGGACATGATGATCAAGGAGATGACGCTGGATGAGAAGATCCAGCTGGTGCACGGGATTGGGTGGGGGCCGCTGCGGGCGGGGGCGTATGTTCCGGTGGAAGATAACGGCGGGGCGGGGTTTGTGGCGGGGATTCCTCGGCTGGGGCTTCCGGATGTGAATGAGGCGGACTCGGCGGTGGGAGTGCGGATGGCGGCGGTGAGCAGCCGGTATGCGACGCTGCTGCCGAGCGTGATTGGGATGGCGGCTAGCTGGGATCCGAAGATGGGATTCCTGTATGGGTCGGTGATTGGGCGGGAGCTTAGGGACCAGGGATACAACATGTCGATTGGCGGAGGGATGGATTTGATTCGCGAGCCGCGCAATGGACGGAACTTTGAGTATGCGAGTGAAGACCCGGTGCTGGCGGGAACGATGGTGGGCGAACTGGCGATGGGCGTGCAGTCGAACCAGGTGATGGGCGACATCAAGCACTATGTACTGAATGACCAGGAGACGGGAAGGAACACGCTGAATGCGGTGATCGATAAGCGGGCGCTACAGGAGACGGACCTGCTGGCGTTCCAGATTGCGATTGGGATGGCGAAGCCCGCAGGCGTGATGTGCAGCTACAACCGCGTGAATGGGGATTTTGCGTGCGAGAACGACTACACACTGAACGAGGTACTGAAGAAAGAGTGGGGGTTCAAGGGGTTTGTGCTGTCGGATTGGGAGGCGACGCATAGCACGGTGAAGGCGGCGCTGGCGGGGCTGGATGAGCAGCAGCCGGGCGATGAATATTTTGGGGCTGCGCTGAAGAAGGCGGTGGAGGATGGGCAGGTGCCGATGGCTCGGCTGGATGACATGGTGCATCGGCTGGTGAGGAGCATGTTTGCGGTGGGAGTGATCGATCATCCTCCGGTGCGGCGCGTGGTGGACCCGTTTAAGGGGCGGGATGACGCCAAGAAAATTGAGGAAGAGAGCCTAGTGCTGCTGAAGAATGAGGGCGGGATTCTTCCACTGAGTGCCGGTGAGGGAAAGACGATTGTGGTGATTGGCGGGCATGCGGACGAGGGTGTGCTGTCGGGCGGTGGGTCGGCGCAGGTGGACGCGCCGGGAGGTAGGCCGGGCGGATCGATGTGGGGGCAGCCGGTGTATTTTCCTTCGTCTCCGCTGCGGTATGTGAAGGAGCAGGTGGGCGATACGAATGTGAGTTTCGATCCGGGAACCGATGTGGCGGAGGCGGCTAAGGCCGCGGCTAAGGCGCAGGTGGCGATCGTGTTTGTGACGCAGTGGATGAGCGAGGGAATGGATCGGCCAACGCTGAGCTTGCCGGATAAGCAGGATGAGTTGGTGGAGGCAGTTGCGAAGGCTAATCCGAACACGGTGGTGGTTCTGGAGACAGGCGGCCCGGTGTCGATGCCTTGGCATGGGCGAGTGAAGGGAATTGTGGAGGCATGGTTTTCGGGGATTGGCGGAGGCGAGGCGATTGCGAATGTGCTGTTTGGGCGCGTGAATGCCTCGGGGAAATTGCCGGTGACGTTTGCGAAGGACGAAGCACAGTTGCCGCATCCCAAGGTTACGGGGTTGACTGCGAGGACGGGCAATAACGGCATGGATGGTGGCGGATTCCATGGGATGGAATCGAAGAATTTTACGGTGGACTACAACGTAGAAGGGATGAAGGTCGGGTACAAGTGGTTCCAGGTGAAGGACGAGACACCGCTGTTTCCGTTTGGATTTGGGTTGAGTTATACGAGCTTTGCTTACTCGGATTTGACGGTAGCGCAGGGCGCGGAGAGTGTGAGCTTTAAGGTGAAGAACACTGGCACACGGGCTGGCGATGAGGTTGCCGAGGTATATGTGACGCTGCCGAAGAGCGCGGACGAGCCGTTCCGGAAGCTGGTCGGATTTGCTCGCGTGCATGTGGATGCGGGAGCGAGTGAGGCGGTGACGGTGCCGATTCAGCCGCTGTATCTGAAGGTGTTTTCTACGGAGAAGAATGGTTGGGGGCGGCTGACGGGACAGTATGGGATTGAGGTGGGAGGGTCCTCGGCAGAGCTGCCGTTGAAGACGGAGGTGTCGTTGACTGCGGAGTAGGCGGCGGGTTAGACGGCGCAGATTCGGGAGGGTTTCGCGCTGCGGTGTGATTGCTTCTGTACAGGGATTGCTCCGGAGGATTAGATTTGGCTGCGGCGGTTCTTCTATGAGAAAAATCGGTTTAGTTGTGGCGTTCATGGGTTTCGGGATTGTTGCTGTCGCGCAACAGAAGGCGGCGGGAGTGCCGGATACGGCGGTTTATGCGGATAGCAGCGCGCCGGTGGAGGCACGGATTACTGATCTGCTGAAGCGAATGACGCTGGAGGAGAAGGTCGACGCGTTCAGTACGGATCCTACGGTTCCACGCCTGGGCGTGGTGGGGACGGGACATGTGGAGGGGCTGCATGGATTAGCGCTCGGTGGGCCGGGGCATTGGGAGGGGCATGCTGGACGAGGCTATCTGACGGTGATTCCGACGACGACGTTTCCGCAGTCGCGCGGGCTAGGGCAGACGTGGGATCCGGCGCTGCTCTCGAAGGCGGCGGCGCAGGAGGCGTATGAGACTCGGTATGCGTTTGGGAAGTATCACCGGGGAGGGCTGGTGGTGCGGGCTCCGAATGCGGACTTGAGTCGTGACCCTCGGTGGGGCCGGAGCGAGGAGTCGTATGGGGAAGACCCGTTTCTTGTGGGGACGCTGGCTACCGCTTATACGCGCGGGTTACAAGGGGACGGGAAGTACTGGACGACGGCGTCGCTGCTGAAACATTTTCTGGCGAACAGTAATGAGAATCTGCGAACTTCGTCCTCTTCAGACTTCGACGAGCGGCTGTTTCAGGAATACTACTCCGTGCCGTTCCGTATGGCGATTGAGGATGGCCACGCAAACGCATTTATGACGGCGTATAACTCGTGGAACGGGACGCCGATGATTGAGAATCCTGTGCTGCGCGATGTGGTGATGAAGGTGTGGGGTGAGGATGGGATCATCTGCACGGATGGTGGTGCGTTGACCGCGTTGGTTAGAGATCATAAGGCGTACAAGACGTTGCCGGAGGCGGTAGCGGCGACGGTTCATGCGGGGATCAATCAGTATCTGGATGACTATAAGCCGGCGATGGAAGAGGCGTTGACGCAGGGGTTGATCAACGAGGGCGATTTGGATCGGAATCTGCGAGGCGTGTTTCGCGTGATGATCAGGCTGGGGATGCTGGACCCGACGGAGATTGTGCCACAGTCGAGGATTGGTGTGGAGGATGGGACGGGAAAGGCGTTGGCGAAAGATCCCTGGTGGACTCCGGAGCCGAAGGAGCTGGCGCGTAAGGTTACCGACGAGTCGATCGTGTTGCTTAAGAATGAGCACAACACGTTGCCTCTGGAGGCTAAAGAGTTGAAGTCACTTGCGGTGGTGGGGAGCTATGCGAATGAGGTGCTGCTGGATTGGTATAGCGGAACTCCTCCGTTTACGGTGACGCCGCTGCAGGGGATTCGCGCGCGGGTGGGGGCGGGCGTGACGGTGACCTACGACAGGGGCGATGATCTGGCGGCGGTGACGGCGCTCGCGAAGCGGGTGGATGCGGTGGTGGTGGTGATCGGGAACAATCCTACGTGCGGCGCGGGATGGGACATTTGCCCGACGGCGAGCGATGGGAAAGAGGCGATCGATAGGAAGAGCTTGTCGCTGGCGCAGGAGGAGATTGCGAAGGCGGCGCTGGCCGGGAATCCGAAGACGGTGGTGGTATTGCAGGCGAGCTTTCCGTATACGACGAACTGGACGGAGGAGCATGTTCCGGCGATTCTTGAGATCACGCATAACAGCGAGGAGCAGGGTGATGGGTTGGCCGATGTGCTGTTCGGCGACTATAACCCTGCGGGACGGTTGACCCAGACGTGGGTGCGCGATGAGGCGGATCTGCCCGCCATGATGGACTACAACATTCGCGATGGGCGGACGTATATGTACGCCAAGCAGAAGCCGCTGTATGCGTTTGGGTACGGGTTGAGCTATACGAGCTTTGCGTATTCGAAGCTGCGGGTGAGTTCGACGACGCTGAAGGAGGATGGGACGACGATGGTGAGTGTCGAGGTGAAGAACACTGGTTCGCGGGATGGGGATGAGGTGGTGCAGATGTATGTGTCGCATGAGGGGTCAAGCGTGGTGAGGCCGGTGGAGGAGTTGAAGGGATTTGCGCGGGTGTCGCTGAAGGCTGGCGAGACGAAGACGGTGACGCTGCCGTTGGCGGCGAAGGCGCTGGCGTATTGGGATGAGACGACGAAGGCGTTTGTGGTGGAGAAGGATCGGGTGGAGGTGAAGGTGGGTGGAAGTTCGAATGATTTGCCATTGAATACCATGGTGCAGGTGATGTAGATGGCGGGAGCGGTCGCGATGTCGCGCGATACCCGCTCATGACGAAACGATGTCATGAATGGGCACCCGGCAAGAATAAGAACGGGAGACAACAGGTCTTCGCTGCGCTCGGAATGACGGCCAGAATAGCAAGAGCAAAAGCAAAGAGTGAAGCGGAAACAAGCAGTTGCTGGTTTGAGAGGGATGGTTATGGAAGTTCGATGGGTTGGTGCTTTTGCTTTGGTGTTCGGGATGGTAGCGCTAGGAGCCGATGCACAGCAGTTAACGCTGCAGAGGGGTGCAGCGACGGTGGTGGTGGAGGCGTATGCGCCAAATATTGTGCGGGTGACGATGAGCTTGGATAAAGCTCGTGCGCTGGGTGCGGCCGGGTATGGGATTGTGGCTCGGCAAGATGCTGGAGGATGGACGGCGGAGGGTGACGCGTCGGGCGATATGTTGAAGTCGGCTCGGATGGTGGTGGACGTTGCTCCGCAGCCGAAGCCTTATACGGGCAAGCTGCCGGATACAGCGAAGTTCTTCAACGGGTATACGCCGTATGTGGGGTTGTCGATTAAGACGCCGGAGGGTGCGACGCTGCTGGATATGCAGGGATGGGAGATGTCGGTGCCGAACTATAAGGATGGAAACCACAACATTCTGAATGAGCGGCGGCCGGGGGATGATCCATACTTCCAGGTGGGCGCAACGTTTGCGGCGCCGAAGGATGAGCACTATTACGGGTTGGGACAGAATCAGGAAGGGTTCTTTGATCGGCGAGGACGCGTGGTGCGGTGTGCGCATGACTACAACGCACCGGGCGGGCAGAGCGTATGCGTACCGTTCGTGGTGACGAATAAGGGCTATGGAATTTTGTGGGATAACCCTTCGAGGACGACGGTTGCGTTTGCGATTGGGAATCAGACGAAGTGGACGAGCGACGTAGGACAGCGGGTTTCATTCTTTGTGATTGCGGGGAAGACGTACGACGAGATTTATGAAGGCTTCCGGACATTGACGGGTGATGCGCCGATGCTGCCGAAGTCGGCGTATGGGTACATCCAGTGCAAGCAGAGGTACTCGAGCCAGGCGGAGTTGATGGGCGTGGCGAAAAAATATCGCGCTCTGCATCTGCCGATTGATGATCTAGTGATTGACTGGTTTACATATACGAAGATGGGGCAAATGGATATGGATCCGGCGAAGTGGCCGGACCCGGTGGGGATGTTGAAGGAGCTGCACGCGATGAACTATCACGTGATGATTAGCGTTTGGCCGAGGTTTGTGGAGGGAAGTCGGTATTACCCGCTACTGCTGAAGAATGGGTGGTTCGAACACTTGGCGGATGGGACGCCTACGAACGGAGAGCCGTATGACCACGCGGGGTCGGACATTGATACGACAAACCCGGACGCGGCGAAATGGTATTGGAACACTGTTAAAGAAAATTACGTGGACAAGGGGTTCGACTCGTTCTGGGCGGACGAGACGGAGCCGGACTTGTCGCCGAACGGCAGCTACTTTCATGTGGGGCCGGGCACGGAGTACTTCAATACGTATCCTCTGTTCCATACGGCCGCTTTCTACAACGGCATGCGCAGAGATATGAAGGAACGCGCGTTGATCCTGGCGCGGGATGCGTATCCGGGGGCGCAGCATAATGGGGCGATCTTCTGGTCTTCGGATATTAGTCCGACGTGGGATGTGCTGAAGCGTTCGGTGCCCACAGGGATTAATTTTGTGGCGTCTGGAATGCCGTATTGGAGTACGGACATTGGGGGATGGCAGGATCTGCCGCGGGTTCATAAGGCGGAGCGGCCGGTGTTGATTGATCCCAGCGATGCGCGCGCGGAGGTGGGGCAGTATGACGACTATTCGGAGCTGTATGTGCGGTGGTTTGAGTATGGAGCGTTTCAGCCAAACTTTCGCACGCACGGGACTCGTCCAGAGAACGAGGTTTGGAGTTATGGCAAACAGGCAGAGCCGATCCTCGAGAAATTTTTGCGGCTGCGCTATGAATTGATGCCATACATTTATTCGCTCGGGTGGAAGGCGCATGAGACGGGCGCGCCGTTTATGCGTGGCCTCTTTATGGACTTCGGGGATGATCCTAAGGTTGCCACTATCGGCGATGAGTATATGTTTGGGCCAGCGCTGCTGGTGGCTCCAGTGACGGACCAGGGGATGACGTCGCGGGAGGTGTATTTGCCTGCGGGGACAGACTGGTACAACTTCTGGACGAATGAGCGCGTGCATGGCGGGCAGTCGCTTACGGTGAGTGCGCCAATCGATCAGATTCCGCTGTTCGTGCAGGCGGGTTCGATTCTGCCGCTGGGGACAGTGGTCGAGAGCACGAACGAGGTGCAGAAGATTGCGAAGGTGAGGGTGTATCCGGGAGCGGATGGCACGTTCGATTTGTATCGCGATGATGGGGCGACGTATGCGTATGAGAAGGGCGTGTTCGAGGTGTCGCATTTGCGGTGGGATGATGCGGAGAAGACGTTGAAGCATACGGGCGCGGAGGTCGGGTTTGCGAAGGGCGAGGCGGTGGAGGTGGTGGGGAAGGAATAGTTTGGCCGGGGTTTGCGCGGCCGGGCTATAATCTCGCTAACGAGCGGGTGCACTATGTCGATGCGAGGCAATTCGACGAGGGACCTCCAGGGGATTTGGAGGGATGCTGCTACACACGAGAGTGTGACGGCGCCTTCACGTGCGTTGCCGAGCAGCCTGCGGCCCAATCTTTTCTCCGGCGATTAGTTTCCCTACTTTGTAGCGCAATGCCTTCGTAGGTTCTCTCGATTTCATCGAGAAGAGCGATGCGTTCATGCCTGCAGAAGGGCATGGCCTTGTACCCGCTGCAATGCCAAAGGAGAAAACTTATGAACACACCGACACAGGAGATTGACCGCGTGGCCAGCCCGGAGACGCATGCGCACTTTGGGCCAAGGCTTGTTGGGGCGCTGCCGGGACCTCTCGCGAAGAAGATTATTGTCGAGGACGATGTGTATCTTTCGCCGAGCTATACGCGCGGCTATCCGCTGGTGGTGAAGCGGGGATTTGGTTGTCGTATTGAGGATCCGGATGGGAACGAGTTTCTGGATTTCACGGCGGGGATTGCGGTGACGTCGACGGGGCATTGCCATCCTGAGGTGGTGAAGGCGATCCAGGATCAGGCGGCGGAGCTGATCCATATGTCGGGTACGGATTTTTATTATGACTTGATGCCGAAGGTTGCGGCGAAGCTGTCAGCGATTGCTCCGATGGCGGGGCCGCATAAGATTTACTACGGGAACTCTGGCGCGGAGGCCGTGGAATGCGCGATCAAGCTGGCGCGTTATCACACGGGTCGGCAGAACATTATCAGCTTCCTGGGTAGCTTTCATGGGCGCACGATGGGCGCGCTTTCGCTGAGTGCTTCGAAGGTGCAGCAGAAGAGGCGGTTCGCGCCGTTTGTGCCAGGGGTGACGCATGTGCGCTATCCGTATACGTATCGCGGCTGCAGCGGAGGGCCGCAGGAGCAGGAGGCGTTTGCGCTGGGGTGTGCCCGGTATATCGAAGACAAGTTGTTCAAGACAATGCTGCCGCCTGAAGAGGTAGCGGCGATTTTTGTGGAGCCGATCCAGGGTGAGGGCGGCTACGTGGTGGCTCCAGATATCTTTCTGCAGGAGATTCGGAGGATCTGCGATCGCCATGGAATTTTGATGGTGGTGGATGAGATTCAGTCGGGCGCGGGGCGCACGGGGAAGTGGTGGGCCATTGAGCACTCGGGCGTGCAGCCGGATATTGTCTGCATGGCGAAGGGGATTGCGTCGGGCATGCCGCTGGGTGTGTGCTTGTCGAAGGCAGAGATTATGGATTGGATTCCGGGTTCGCACGCGAGTACGTTCGGTGGGAATCCTTTGTGCCTGGCTGCGGCGCTGGCGACGATCGAGATTATCGAGCGCGAGGCGATGGCCAATGCGGAGAAGGTTGGTGGCGCGGCGATCGGACGGCTGAATTCGTGGGTGGCGAAGCACGAGATTGTTGGCGAAGTGCGCGGGCGCGGGCTGATGATTGGTGTGGAGATTGTCGAAAATAAAAAGACGCGCGCGGTTGCTGCTGAGTTGCGGGATCGGATTGTTGATCTTGCATTTGAGAAGGGCTTGCTGTTGCTGGGTTGCGGGGCGAATACAGTTCGTCTGTGCCCGCCGCTGGTAGTGACGCAGGATGAAACGGATATTGCGCTTGATCTGTTTGAAGAGTGCATCGTGCAGGTGATGCAGTAGCGCGAACGTGTGGCGAAGAATTTGAGGAGAGCAGCATGACGACGGATACGGTTGCGTTGGACTGCGAGGTTCACGAGTTGCTATCGCGCCTCGGCGTGGCGGAAGAGACGTACACGCAGGGCGAGTTGGTGGTGCGGACTCCGATTACGGGGCAGGTGATTGCGCGCGTGGCGATGACGACAGAGGCTACGGCCGGCGCGGCGATTACAGCGGCGCATGCGGCGTTTCTGGAGTGGCGCACGGTTCCGGCTCCGCGACGGGGCGAGCTGGTGCGGGTGCTCGGCGAAGAGTTGCGCTCGGAGATTGAAACGCTGGGGCGGCTGGTGACGATCGAGACGGGCAAGTTGTTGTCAGAGGGTTTCGGCGAAGTGCAGGAGATGATCGACATCTGCGTATTCGCTGCGGGGTTGTCGCGACAGTTGGCGGGGCTCACGATTGCGTCGGAACGCGCGAACCATCGGATGATGGAGACGTGGCATCCGCTGGGGGTGGTGGGTGTGATTTCGGCGTTCAATTTTCCGGTGGCGGTGTGGTCGTGGAATGCGGCGCTGGCGTTGGTGTGCGGAAATGCGGTGGTGTGGAAGCCTTCGGAGAAGACGCCGCTGACAGCGCTGGCGACGCAGGCGCTGTTTGAGCGCGCGGCGAAGAAGGTGGGGAATGTTCCGGCGGGGCTGTGTGCGCTGCTGGTGGGGGATGTTCGGCTGGGCGAGATGTTGGTGGACGACGCTCGAATTCCTCTGGTGTCGGCTACGGGCTCTACGGCGATGGGGCGTGCGGTTGCACCGCGGTTGGCTAGGCGGTTGGCTCGAGCGATTTTGGAGCTGGGTGGAAATAATGCGGCGATCGTTTGTCCTAGCGCGGATCTCGATCTTGCGCTGCGCGGGATTGCGTTTTCTGCTATGGGGACGGCGGGCCAGCGGTGCACATCGTTGCGACGGTTGATTATGCACGAGACGATCTATGACGATCTAGTTGCGCGGTTGAAGCAGGTTTATCTGTCGGTAGTGGTGGGTGATCCTCGAGCGGACGGAACGTTGGTGGGGCCGCTAATTGACGCGCGTTCGCTTGCGGGTATGCAGGCTGCGCTCGATGAGGCGCGCGCTGGCGGGGCCGTTGTTACTGGGGGTGAGCAGGTTTTCGTCGAGGGCGCTGGCGATGCTTTCTATGTCCGGCCGGCGCTGGTGGAGGTGGCTGAACAAACCGACGTGGTAAGGCGCGAGACGTTTGCGCCGATTTTGTATATGCTGAAATATCGCGAGCTTGATGAGGCGATTCGTTTGCAGAATGATGTGCCGCAGGGATTGTCGTCTTCGATCTTTACGTTGAACGTGCGTGAGGCGGAGCGATTTCTTTCCGCGAGTGGATCGGATTGCGGGATTGCGAATGTAAATATCGGGACATCGGGTGCGGAGATTGGCGGGGCGTTTGGCGGGGAGAAGGAGACGGGTGGAGGGCGCGAGTCGGGGTCGGATGCTTGGAAGCAGTACATGCGGCGCGCTACGAACACGATTAACTATGGGACGGATCTTCCGCTGGCGCAGGGTGTGAGCTTTGACATCACAGCCTAAGTGGCTGAGATAGAAGAAATTTGTTCGAGAACTATTGCTACTAAGTCGCAAGAATCTTGCGCATATGTATGCAGCGAATTATGAATAATCATTCTCATTGACTGCTGATGGATGGGCTGCGATGCTCCAAGTATGCAGACACCCAATCAATACGGTGAGGATGCGCACGTAACAGCGAAGCAGGTCCCTGCTAAGTCGCCTGGTTTTCGTAAGCCGGCATTGCTTATGTGCATTCCGAAATTGTATGAGGTGAGTTATGTCATTAATCCTTGGATGAAGGGTAACCTCGGGAATTCTTCGCGGCTGCGAGCTTTGCGGCAGTGGGAGGATTTGTACGAAGCTCTTTCGGGATTGGCAGATATCTATTTGGTGGAACCGGTGGCCGGATCGCCGGACATGGTGTTCACGGCGAATGCCGGTTTGGCGCGCGATGGGGTGGTGGCCATCAGCAGCTTCTATCATCCGGAGCGGCAGGGTGAGGAGCCGCACTTCCGGCACTGGTTTCGTGAGGCAGGATATGCGGTGGCGGATCTGCCGCGCGAGACTCCGTTTGAGGGCGAGGGAGATGCGCTGTTTTCGACGGATGGTGCTGTGCTTTGGGCTGGGTACGGTTCGCGGACGTTTGAGGCTAGTCACGTTGCGTTGCGAGGGTTGTGGGATGTTGAGGTGGTGGGTCTGCATCTGACTGATCCGCGGTTTTATCACCTGGATACTTGCTTCGCGCCGCTCGAGGATGGGTCGCTGCTGTACTATCCTGCGGCGTTTGATGAGGCGTCATTGCGGAAGATTGAGGCGGTGTATTCAGCGGAGAAGCGCATTGTGGTTGGCGAAGAAGATGCTTTGGCGTTCGCTTGCAACGCGGTTAATCTTGGCAACACGATTGTGTTGAATTGCGTTAGCGCGGAGTTGGAGCTGGAGTTGCGTGGGCGTGGGTTCGATGTGATCCAGGTGCAACTGGATGAGTTTTTGAAAGCTGGTGGCGCGGCGAAATGTCTCGTGATGAAGCTTACTCCGGGGATGCACGAGAAGGCAGCGATGGACGATGTGGCTATCGATGGAAGCGGTGTGGAGGCAAAGCTGATCGCGTTAGAAGATCAGTATGGGGCCCACAATTATCATCCGTTGGATGTAGTGATCGAGCGCGCGCTGGGAGCGTGGGTGACTGATGTGAATGGGCGCAGATATCTGGATTTTCTGGCTGCCTATTCCGCGGTGAACCAAGGGCACTGCCATCCGGCGATCCTGGCTGCGATGGTGGAGCAGGCGCAGAAGGTTACTTTGACGTCGCGAGCATTTCGGAATGATCAGCTGCCGTTGTTGCTGAAAGAGCTGCATGAGTTGACGGGCTTCGAGATGGTACTGCCGATGAACTCTGGCGCAGAAGCTGTAGAGACGGCGCTGAAGGCTGCTCGAAAGTGGGGCGAGATGGTGAAGGGGATCGAAGTGAATCGAACAGAGATTATTGTCTGCGCCAATAACTTTCATGGGCGAACGATTTCGATTGTTGGGTTTTCGAGCGACGCGCAGTATCGAGCGGGTTTTGGGCCGTTCCCGGTGGGATTCAAGCATGTTGCGTTTGGCGATGCTGAGGCGCTTAGGCGGGCGATTACTCCTGAGACGGCGGCGTTTTTGATCGAGCCGATCCAAGGTGAGGCCGGGGTGATTGTCCCGCGTTATGGATATTTGCGAGCTGTCGCGAAGATTTGCAGGGAGAATAACGTGCTGCTGATTGCCGATGAGATTCAGTCGGGGTTGGGGCGGACGGGGAAGCTGTTTGCGTACATGCATGAGGGGATCACGCCGGATGTTGTGATCGCGGGCAAGGCGCTTTCGGGTGGATTTTATCCGGTGTCGGTTGTGATGAGTTCGCGGGAGGTGCTGGGCGTGTTTCGTCCGGGAGATCATGGGAGCACGTTCGGTGGGAATCCGTTGGCGTGTGCGGTGGCGCGTGCGGCGCTGCGAGTGATTGTGGATGAGCGGCTGGCGGAGCGGTCCGCAGAGTTGGGTGCTTACGCGCTGACAAGGCTGCAGACGATGCGCAGCGATAGGGTGCGGGAGGTTCGCGGTCGTGGGTTGTGGCTGGCGATTGAGCTGAATGTTCCGGCTCGGCCGATCTGCGAGGCGCTGCGCGATCGCGGCGTGTTGTGCAAGGAGACGCATGAGACGGTGATTCGCATTGCTCCACCGCTGGTGATTAGCCGCGAGGATTTGGATTGGGGACTGACACAGATCGAGGGGGTGCTCTCGGGAGACTCCGAACGGCGCACGGAAGAGCGGGTGTTTAGAAGCGAAGAGGACGCTTTCTCTCGAGTGGCGTAGAGAGGACCATGCTGGTGGTGGGGCTGCCGTAGGGGAGTAGCTTTTCGATGAGGTCCTCGAGTTCCGTCATGGAGGCGAGGACGACCTTGAGCATGAAGGCGTCGTTGCCGGTGAGGTGGTGGCACTCCTGCACGGCGTCGAGGGAGGGAAGGAATTTTAGGAAGGGCTTGTAGCGTGTGCCTTCGCAGGTGAGGCGTACGAAGGCAGTGATGGTAAAGCCGAGGGCTTGCAGGTTGATGTCGGCGTGATAGCCCTGGATGACTTCGAGGCTTTCGAGGCGGCGCAGGCGCTCAGCGGTGGCGGAGGGTGACAGGCTAATGCGGCGGCCGAGTTCAGCAACGGTGACGCGCGCGTCTGTGGTGAGTTCGCGAAGAATTTTGCGGTCGATCTGATCAATTCCAGTGTGAAGAAGCATCTGGCGCTCCTTGGTCGCTTTGAACATTAGCCTAAAGCGAGTTGGTGAATGGATGGTTCAGCCATGGATTGTGGTTTGGCTAGCGCTCTTTGCCACATAATCAACGGTACGGATGTCATATTACCGCAGGAAGCCCGTTCCATCACGGTTCGCTTGCTCATAGGATTGGAGCATGATCAATTTAGATGGAGCGTCGCTGACGATTGAAGACGTTGTTGCAGTTGCTGAAGGACGAGAGCGGGTCGGGATCGCTGGTGAGGCGTTAGCTCTTATGCGGCAGTCGCGCGAGCGCGTTGAGGGCGCGATGCGTGGGACGACGCCGGTGTATGCGTTGAATACCGGGGTGGGATTGCTGGCGAATATTCGGCTGGAGGACCACGAGATTGAAGCGATGCAGGTGAATCTGATCCGGTCGCACTGCTGTGGGGTTGGAGCGCCGCTACCGGTGAAGGTGGTACGCGGGATGATGTTGATTCGGGCGAATGTGCTGGCGAAGGGGCTATCGGGGATTCGCGCGGTGGTGGCGGAACGGATATGTGATTTGTTGAACTGTGGGATTACACCGGTGGTGCCGTCGCGCGGGAGCGTGGGGGCAAGTGGTGATTTGGCTCCGTTGGCGCACATGGCGCTGACGCTGATTGGTGAGGGGAAGGCCGAGTATCACGGCGAGGTGCTGGACGCGGCGGTGTGCATGGAGCGCGCAGGTCTGGAGCCGCTGAAGCTGGAGGGGAAGGAGGGCATCTCGCTGCTGAATGGGACGCAGGCGATGCTGTCGATTGGATGTTTGCGGTTGGTGGAGTTGGAGGGGCTTTTCTTTGCGGCACAGATTACGGCGGCGTTGAGTATCGAGGCGCTGCGCGGGACGGCGGCGGCATTGGATGCTCGACTACATGCGGCGCGGGCTCATGCGGGGCAGGTATTGAGTGCGCGGCATCTGCTGAAGTTGTTAGAGGGTAGCGTGATTCCAAGGACGCATGGCGAGGGCAGCCGGATTCAGGATGCGTATTGTTTGCGGTGCATTCCGCAAGTACATGGCGCGGCGTGGGACACGATGCAGTTTGCGCGCGGGGTGTTTGCGGTCGAGTTGAATAGCGCTACGGACAATCCGTTGGTGTTCGAGGATGCGATTGTGTCGGGCGGGAATTTTCACGGGGCTCCGCTGGCGCTGGCGTTGGACTATCTGGCGATTGCGGTTTGCCAGCTTGCGGGGATTTCGGAGCGCCGGACGGAGCGGCTGATGAATCCTAGTTTGAATGAAGGATTGCCGGCGTTTCTTGCGTCGCAACCGGGGATTGAGTCTGGGATGATGATGGCGCAGGTGACGTCGGCGGCATTGGTGGCGGAGATGCGCGTGCTGGCGTCGCCGGCATCGACGGGGTCGATTCCGACGAGTGGCAATCAGGAGGATTTTGTGAGTATGGGAATGACGTCAGGGTTGAAGCTGGAGCAGTCGGCGGACCTGGCGCGGATGGTCATCGCGATTGAGTTGCTGGCGGCGGCGCGGGCGTTGGATCTGCGCGGAGATAGGAGTACGCCGGTGCTGGAAGCAGCACGGCGTAGCTTCCGAGAGAGGGTTCCGGCTTGGCGGGAGGATTGCGTCTTGTCGGTGTGGATGGAGGAGGCTGCGAAGTATCTAGAGGATGATGGATGGAGAGACCAGGGGACTGTACAGATTGCGGTCGAGGAGGCGGTTCGATGAGCGAGGGATATTCTCCGGTACGTGCGGCGCGAGGTAGCACAAGGACAGCGAAGGGATGGATTCAGGAGGCAGCCAAGCGGATGCTGATGAACAATCTTGATCCGGAAGTTGCCGAGAAGCCGGAAGAGTTGATCGTGTATGGTGGGCGCGGGAAGGCTGCGCGCAACTGGGAATGCTTTCACACGATTGTAGAGACGCTGGACCGACTGGAGAATGATCAGACGCTGCTGGTGCAGTCGGGGAAGGCGGTGGCGGTGCTGAATACGCATCGACTGGCACCGCGAGTGTTGATAGCGAACTCGAACCTAGTGCCGCACTGGGCGAACTGGGAGGAGTTCGACAAGCTGGATGCGGCGGGGTTGATGATGTATGGGCAGATGACGGCGGGGTCGTGGATTTATATCGGCACGCAGGGAATTCTGCAGGGGACATACGAGACGTTTCGCGGAGCGGCGAAGCTGCACTTCAATGACACGCTGGCGGGGACGATCACGGTGACAGCGGGGCTCGGCGGGATGGGCGGTGCGCAGCCATTGGCCGTGAAGCTGGCGGGCGGCGTGAGCATTTGCGTTGAGGTGGATGCTAAGCGGATTGAACGGCGGTTGGAGACGAAGTATCTGGACAAGGCGACTCGCTCGCTGGAAGAGGCGATTGCGTGGGCGCAGGCGGCGAAGGAGAATCGTGAGGCAGTGTCGATTGGGCTACTGGGAAATGCGGCCGAGGTGTTGCCGAAGATGGCGGAGTTGGGATTTATTCCTGAGCTGGTGACAGATCAGACCAGTTCGCATGATCCGTTGTGGGGATACCTCCCTCCGGCGAAAGCGGATGAAGATTTGAATGCGCTACGGTCGGTGCAGCCGAAGGAATATGTGGCACGGGTGCAGGCTGCGATCGCGCAGCATGTGCAAGCGATTCTGGAGATGCAGCGGCGAGGCGCTGTGGCGTTTGATTATGGAAATAACCTGCGCACGCAGGCGAAGATTGCGGGAGTTGCGGATGCGTTTTCGTATCCCGGATTTGTGCCGGCGTTTATTCGCGATTCATTTTGTGAAGGCCGCGGACCGTTTCGTTGGGTCGCGCTGTCGGGCGATCCAGCGGATATTTACGCTACCGATCAGGCGCTGCTGGAGTTATTTCCGGACGATAAGCGGCTGACGGAGTGGCTTACGTTTGCGTCGAAGCAGATTGCGTTTCAGGGGCTGCCGGCGCGCATTTGTTGGCTTGGGTATAAGGAGCGCGATCGGGCCGGGTTGTTGTTCAACCAGATGGTGCGCGATGGGCGGTTGAGCGCGCCGATTGTGATCGGGCGAGATCATCTGGATGCCGGGTCGGTGGCTAGTCCTTACCGCGAGACGGAAGGGATGCTCGATGGGTCGGATGCGGTTTCCGATTGGGCGCTGCTGAATTTTGCGACGGGCGTTGCGAGTGGTGCGGGGTGGATGAGCTTCCATCATGGCGGCGGTGTTGGCATGGGATACAGTCAACACGCAGGGTTGGTTGCGGTTGCGGACGGTAGCGCCGAGGCGGATGAGCGCTTGAAGATGTGCCTGACGAATGATCCGGCGATGGGCGTGATTCGCCATGCTGATGCGGGATATGCGTTGGCGAAAGAGGCGGCTGCGAAACGAGGGCTGGATCTGCCGAGTGTGCGATGACGACTGATCTCCTCATTACGGGTATCTCGCAGCTTGTGACCGCTGAAGGTGCGGCGGCGAGACATGGACGAAGTATGAATGAGCTCAAGGTCGTGAGGGATGCGGCGTTGGCAATCTCCGATGGGCAGATTGATTGGGTTGGCCAGAGGAGCGAGTGGAGCGGCGAGGCGGTGGCGACGCTCGACCTGGGCGGCGTCGCCGTATTGCCTGGGTTGATTGATCCGCACACGCATGCGGTGTGGGCAGGCGATCGGCTGGGCGATTTTGAGGCACGGTTTGCGGGCGCGACCTACGAAGAGATTCTGCTAGCGGGCGGTGGAATTCGCAGCACGGTGCGAGCTACGGCCGCGGCTTCGATGGAGGAACTGGTTGCACTGGCGAGGCCACGAGTGGATGCGCTGCTGCGGTCGGGCGCTACGACGATTGAGGTGAAGTCAGGTTATGGATTAGCGATCTCCGCAGAGATTGCGATGCTGGACGCGATTGCGAAGTTGGGGATTGAGTCGGAGGCGCGGATCGTTGCGACGCTTCTGATCCATCTTCCTCCGGTGGAGATTGCGGATCGGCGGGGTTATGTGGAGCAGGTGTGTGGAGAACTAATTCCAGAGGTTGCGCGACGAGGGCTGGCGACGGCGGTGGATGTCTTCGTGGAGCGACAGGCTTGGTGTGTGGAGGAGGCCGAGCAGATGCTTACCTGTGCGAAGAACCACGGCTTGGGGGTGAAGCTGCATAGCGACCAGTTTCACAATATTGGAGGCGTTGACTTGGGGGTGCGATTGAGAGCTCTCAGCGTAGATCATCTGGAGGCCTCGGGAGAGGCGCAGATCAAGGCCATTGGGGCGAGTACGACGATTGCTACGATCCTTCCGGGCGTGTCGCTGCATCTGGGAATTCCTGCTGCGGCGGGTCGGCGACTGATTGATGCGGGGGCTGTGGTGGCGGTTGGGACGGACCTCAATCCGGGGTCGAGTCCGCTGTTTTCAAGCGCTGCCGCGTTGGGGCTTGCCGTTCGGATGAATGGGTTGACTGCGCAAGAGGCTGTTGTTGCGGGGACGGTGAATGCAGCGTGCGCGCTAAGTGTGGTTGATCGAGGTCGTTTAGAGGCCGGCTGTCTGGCGGACTTTGTGGTTCTGCATGAGAAGGATTGGCGGGAGTTGGTGTATGTGCTGGGTGCGAACCCTGTGCGCGAAGTATGGTTGGGCGGAAAGAGGGTGTTGGGATGAACACTCTCTACCGTCCGGAGATGCTGTATGCCGACGGCAAATTTGTCGCTGGGGATGAGCTGCTGGTCAGCCCGGAAGGGTTAGTGTTGGATCGCGGCGAGGATTTGGATCGCGCGTCGGTGACTGTGGTCGAGATGCCCGGCAAGGCGTTGATGCCGGGATTTGTGAATGCTCACTCACACTCGTTTCAGCGACTGATTCGGGGGAAGGCGGAGTCTCGGGTTGTGAGCGGACGTGATTTCTGGTCCTGGCGAGGAACAATGTATTACGCTGCCAGCAAGCTCGATCCGCAGCAGGTGTATGACGTTGCGCGTATGGCGTTTTTGGAGATGGTATTGTCGGGCACGACGACCGTGGGTGAGTTTCACTACTTGCACAATGCGCCGGATGGAAAGCCTTATGACGATCCGAACTTGTTGGGCAAGCAGGTGATTGCTGCGGCGGAGTCGGTGGGGATACGGATTGTGCTGCTTCGGACGGCCTACGTGCGGGCGGGATTTGAGCTGCCGCCAGATCCGGGGCAGATGCGTTTTTACGAGTCGGCGAAGGAGTTTCTAGAGAATGTGGAAGCCCTCGCGGATGAGGTTTCTGGAGGGCGGTCACAAGTTCATCTCGGCGTGGCTCCGCATAGTATTCGAGCGGTCCCGCTGGGAGAGCTGCACGAGATCACAGCGTGGGCGCGGGCGAATGGGATGCCTATCCACATGCATATTGCGGAGCAGGTGGCGGAGAATGCGGCCTGTGTTCGGGAGTATGGATCAACGCCGGTAGACCTGCTTGCTGGTGAGAAGATCCTCGGGCAGGACTTTACGGCAGTGCATAGCGTGCACGTGACGAGGGAGGAGATTGCGATGCTGGCTCGCGCAGGGGCGACGATTTGTTCATGTCCGACCACGGAACGCAATCTCGGCGATGGATTTGTTCGGGCGGATGAGATGCTGGGTGCGGGTATTGGTATTGCGTTGGGATCTGACAGCCAAGCTCAGATTGATCCCCTCGAGGATGCGCGGGAGTTGGAGTATCACCTGCGATTGTTGCAGCAGAAGAGGGCGATTCTGGACCAGGTGGGCGGGAAGACGCTGCCGGAGTATCTGTTCGAATTCTCTACGGTGAACGGTGCGCGGGCATTGGGTGTTGCGACAGGGAGTTTTGAGGCGGGTAGGTTCGCTGACTTCGTTACGATCGATCTCGAGGACAGTTCGATTGCGGGAAACTCGGTGGAGGATCTGCTCTCGACGGTGGTGTTCTCTATGAATCGGTCTGCGATTCGAGATGTTGTGGTGGGTGGGCGTTTTATCCTGCGGGATCAACAGCACATTCGTCAGGAGGAGATCGTCGCGCAGTACAAAGAATTGTATGAGGCAGTTTGGGGGAACGCCGATCGACGCTCATAGGCCGATTCGCGCGGCGGACCCACGCATTTCTCCGGGCGTTTTTCGAAGGATTTGCGGATGCGCCGGGTGCCTTTCTCTGTTTGATTTTCTTCATCCAGACGGGTACGGGTGTTCGCGGACCTTCGGTATGCGGCATAGACTGATGGCGATGGGTTGGATGTTTTTCCTCGCCAGCGCACGACACTCTTATGCTCGATCTTGAGTTTGCAGAACGGACGGACGCGGGGAAGGTTCGGTCGAATAACGAAGACGCCCTGGGGCATGTTCTGCCGACAGGGCCACCGCAATCCCAGTCGCAGGGTTGGTTCTTCGCGATGGCTGACGGGATGGGGGGCTATGATCAGGGTGAGGTGGCTTCGCATCTTGCCGTGATGACCGCGCTCGAGGGCTTTCGCAAGATTCCCAAAGGAGTAATGCACGTGTCCCTGCTGCCGCGGTTGGTGCAGCAAGCCAATGCAGCGGTCTATGACGCTGGACTGGCGACTTCGCTGCGCGGTGCTCGGATGGGAACGACGTTGATCGTGTGTGCGCTGAGGTTTGACTCGGCGGTGGTATCGCATGTCGGGGATTCGCGGTGCTATCTATTTCGCAATGAGAATGGGACACAGTTGACGCGAGACCATACGGTGGCGGCGGAGCAGGTGAGGCAGGGGATTCTCACCAGGGAAGAAGCTGCGACGCACGATGGGCGCCACATACTGACGCGCTCGCTCGGGAACGAGTTGTTTGTCGCTGCGGACACCATCACAGTGAATATCCTTCCGGGAGACGTGTTGGTGCTTTGCACAGATGGGCTGTATGGATCCGTTTCGGATACGACGATTCTGCAAATCATCTTGCGCGATCGAGGCCTCGAGAAGGTGGCAGACGCGTTGATTGCGGCGGCCAATGAAAGAGGCGGCCCGATAATGTAAGTGTGCAATTGATTCGCGTGAAAGCGGTAGAGCGGGTGGGGCTTTATCGTGGACGGCCGTACAGGTCGCTATAGAGGATCAGCGCCGAACGTTGAGCTTCGTCCTGGGGACAAGCTCGATGACTTCGATATGGAACAGATGGTCGCGACCATCAGAGTGGTGTGAGGAGAGAGGCGATGAAGAGCGTACTGCATCAAGTGGTGTCTTCGCCATTCGGGGCGTTAGTGGTGCTGATTGTGGCGGCATCGCTGGAGGTGCTGGGCGATTCGTTTTTCCAGTCGGGGCTGTATCGCTCGTCGGGGACGAACCGGGCTATGTGGTTCGCGCTGGGCGTGGCGGCCCTGGGTCTATATGGGTGGAGCGTCAACCTGCCGCAGTGGAACTTTGGCAGGCTGCTGGGAGCATATGTGGCGCTGTTTTTTGTGGTGGCGCAGGTAGTGGCGAAGCTGCGCTTTCAGCAGTCGCCGACAGTGCCCCTATGGGTAGGCGGCAGCCTCATTGTGACGGGTGGGCTGGTAATTACTTTCTGGAAGGGCTAGGGGTGGAGGTCAATTGCGAGGTTGAACGTGATGGAGTGCACGAATCTAGCGCGGCAGGTCGCGCGCGTGTGGCCATCTGCAGCGTGCGTGGGGAGTAAATGTTGTACGTGCCAGCGTTAAAAAGTCATGCCGTCCCGAGGACAGGCGACGGCACCGACCATGGGCATATCCAGCTCTACACAGCCCGTCTGTTAGACAATGTATAAGGGTATGCAAAGGGGTTCTTGTGACGGATATCACCATGCAACTTATTTATTCGAATGGTCACTTGAGGGCGCTGGTCGTGACTGTGTCGGGGGATCCCGCCCACAATGTACGGATCAAACTAAGAGACTGCGATCCCCTAGAATGGTGCGAACAGCCTGAGACCGCTTGAGGAGATTGGCCTGATGAAGATGCCATGGTTGGTTGCAGTTCTGGCGCTTGGGTTGGGGGCGTCGGTGGGCTTGGCGCAGACAGGTGGAGAGACGACTTCGGCGGTGGAGGGCACGTTCACGAATCCGGTGTTGGAGCGGGGGCCGGATCCATGGGTGGTGTATTGGAAGGGGTTTTATTACTACTCGAATTCCGAGGGGAGCGACCTGGTGTTACGCAAGACGGCGGACATTACGGACTTGCGCCAGGCGGAGGTGAAGACAGTCTGGACTCCGGAGCCGGGGCATGCGTGGTCGAAGGAGGTTTGGGCACCGGAACTGCATCGGTGGGGGAAGAAGTGGTACATCTACTTCGCGGCGGATGCGGGGGAGAACGCGGGGCACAGGATTTTTGTGGTCGAGAACGATAGCGACGATCCGATGGCGGGAGAGTGGACCCTGCTGGGGAAGGTGGGGGACGCAACAGATCGCTGGGCGATCGATGCGACGACGTTCGAGCTGCGGGGACAGCACTATCTGGTTTGGTCAGGATGGAAGGGAACTGTGGACGGCGAGCAGGATTTGTTCATTGCGCATATGAAGGACCCGCACACGATCGATTCGCCACGTACGTTGATATCGCAGCCGACGTACGACTGGGAGATGCATGGCGATTTGTCGGGGCGGCACGTGAATGTGAATGAGGGGCCCGAGTTTCTAGCGCACGGAACGAAGATGTTCATTGTGTATTCGGCGTCGGGATGCTGGACGGATTTTTATTCGCTGGGTGCGATTGAGGCGGATAGCCACGCGGATCCGTTGGACGCGAAGAGCTGGACGAAGATCGATCATCCACTGCTGAGCACGGATGCGGCGGCGCATGCGTATTCGCCGGGGCATAATGGGTTCTTCAAATCCCCGAATGGGAAGCAGGACTGGATTATTTATCACGCGAATCCGGAGCCCGGGCAGGGATGTGGCGATGTGCGCTCGCCTCGGATTCAGAGGTTTACATGGGGCAAGGATGGGGTGCCGGATTTTGGGAAGCCGGTGGCGTTGGAGGAGAGATTGGATAAGCCGGCGCAGTAGGCGGATGCGACCCAGTTCGCGGCGCGGCCGAAGGTCTAGAAGGCTCGGACGCCGAGGTCAATCTGGAGATCGTCGACGGAGATGTTGAGGGCCAGGCCCACTTTGCGGAATCCTTCGCGCCATTCGCGTGACCAGTAGGTGGCGTCGGAGCGGCGGAGGAGATCGTTCCAGATGTTCTGTGCCTGCCAGAGATTGACCTCCATGGGGAGTGTGCGAAGGGTTTCGGCGATGGCGAGGGTTTCGTTAAGCACGGACAGGTTCTGGGCGGCCTGCTGTTCGGCTGCGGCTTCAAGGCGAACCATGGCGCGCTTCATGCGTTTGTCGGCAGTGTAGCTGAGGAGGTCGCTCTCGAGGGTGACATGGTCGACTTCGGCTCGGCGGAGGAGTCGGGCGATCTCGGCTGAGTCGAAGGTGTCGGCTTCGAGGGCCCGGCGGAGACTGGCGTTGATGGCGAAGCCGGCGGTGAGGGCTAGAGCGGGAGGAGCGGCCACGTTGGCGTCCGCGAGAAAGTCGAGGAGGGTGGCGTGCTCGTTGTAGATGCGAATGAGCGATCCTTCAACTTCGGAGAGAGTCTGGTTGAGGATGTTCTGAAGGATGCGGTGTTGCTCGTCGGCGAAGAGCGACGTGAGGGAATAGAGGGCGGAATCGAAGAAGCCGTCGATGGAGCGGATGAGCTCGGGAAGATTGGCGTGGCGCACGGAGTGGCGAGCGTTGGTGATAAAAGTATCCCAGGCGTCGGCATCCTGCGGGGTGTAACGCTTGACGGCTGCGGAGAGGTTCTGGTCTCCGAGGTGGAGGACGGCGAAGCAGATGTCTTCGCACTCCTCGGTGATGCGAGAGCAGAGCGTGGCTCGACCGACGGCGAAGCGGCCACGGCCGGAGGTCATGACGTCGTAGGAGTGACGGTGGACATCGAAGCAGAAGATGTTGCCGGCGTCGGGATAACTCCGGAAGATAGAGCTGATGGCGTAATGGGCGCCGACGCTTTCGAGGTCGAGGCGGCCGGCGTTGACGAAGCGGCGATAGACATCGGCGCCGGTGCCAAAGTCGGGATTGTTGCTCCCGGCGCGGGCGAGGATCTCAAGGAAATCGGATTCGAGCGCTGTGGCGGAAGCCCTCATCTCAGAATCGAGATACAGGACACTTGGACGCGTGGGAATCGCAAAAAGCTTGTTGGCGAGCTGGATGACGCGACCAGCGTAGGCGATGATCTGTACGGTCTCGATGCCGGAGATGTCGTCGAAGAACCAACCGCAGGAGGTGTACATGAGCTGGGTGTGGCGCTCGAGCTCGAGGAGTTCGAACGCGGTGATGCGTTCCGCGGCGGTGAGGGCGCGTGTGGCGTGCGCGGCGAAGAAGCGATCGAGGTTGTCGGAGGAGCGGTCGAGGATGACGTGGATGAAGGCGTCTCGGGCGGCCCAGAGATCCTTGAGGAGAGGCTTGGCGACGGCTTCGGCGAGCGGTGCGGTTCGATCTCGAAGGAGATCGAGGGCTTCGCGAAGAGGGGTGCGCCAGCGCTGATTCCAGCCGGCGTGGCCTCCGTTGCATCCGCAGTCGGAACGCCAGCGTTCGATGCCATGGGCGCAGGACCAAGAGGAATTATCGACGACTTCGGCTTCCCAGGTGGGAGGAAATTTTTCGAGAAACTCGCCGTAGTTCGTGAGGCGTGCGAGGTTATTGTCCTTGATGTAGTTGAGGGCGTAGCTAAGCGCCATCTCGCCGTGTTTATGGTGATGGCCGTAGGATTCTCCGTCGGTGGCGACGTGGGCGAGCTGCGGTTCGGAGGCCGGCCTGTCGACGTTGAAGCTGGAGACAAGGCGGCGGGCGAAGGTTTCGCCATCGTTGAGGAGGCCTTCGAAGGCGATGGCTCGGGAGGCGGGCCCGTCGTAGAAGAAGACGGCGATGGAGCGACCGCTTTCGAGGCGGACGAGGTAGGGGCGGGTCGTGTCGACGGAGGAGTCGGGCGTTTCGATCCAGGGACCGGGATCTTTGCCGACTACGGCGATGCGACGAACTCGGGCGACCTGGTGGGGAGCGAGGACAGTGAACTGGATGCGCTCCTGGGCGAGGAGGTCGAGGACGGAGCGTGAGACGGCAGTCTCGGCGAGCCACATGCCTTCGGGCTTGCGGCCGAAGCGGTGCTCGAAGTCTGCGATGCCCCAACGGATCTGGGTGCGGGCGTCGCGTTCGGAGGCAAGTGGCATGATGATGTGGTTGTAGACCTGGGCGAGCGCGGAGCCATGGTTGGAGTAGAGCGTGGCGCTGGCCTGGTCGGCGTCCTGAATCATGCGGTAGGTGCGGGGAGCGAAGTCTTCGAGCCAGCTGAGCAGGGTGGGGCCGAAGTTGAAGCTCATGCGCGCGTAGTTGTTGACGATGCGGGTGATCTGGTGCTTGTCGTTGACGATGCGGGAGGCGCCGTTGGGGGCGTAACACTCGGAGGTAATGCGCTCGTTCCAATCGTGATAGGGGGCGGCGGATTCCTGGAGCTCTACGGTCTCAAGCCACGGGTTCTCGCGGGGGGGCTGGTAGAAATGACCGTGGACACAGAGGTATCGCTGAGGTGCGACGGCGATCGAGGGTGATTTCCTTGTTCCTGGCATCGTCTAATCAGGATAACAAGGGCGGGAGCGTCGTCAGGGGTGGCTGGCGGCGTGACGCGAACGACGTACAGTGTGCCCGGGGTTTTGTAGGGCCAGCGAGAGTAATGCACGGGAGCGAAGGGTGAGGGACCGTAGCAGGCGTTGGGGTCGAAGGAGACGGCGTATAGAGGATGGATGTGGGGAGTCTTTTCATACCAGGACATCTGACAAGGGCCGGGTGGAGGCGGAGGCACTGGGGTGTAGCCGTTTGCTGCTGTTTTGAGCTGAGGATTGTTGATGTGATCGGAGTGCCGAAGTTCGACGTCGAGGTTGGCCTCCCAACTGGCGTCGAGGGCGGTGTCGGGGAGGCCTTTGGCCTGGAGTTAGTCGGCGACGGCGACGCGGGCGCGATCGAAGGCGAAGGAGTTATGCGTGACGGCGATGCCGTAGATGGCCATGAGGGTGATGGGGAGAAGGCTGGCGAGGGGGAGCTGGGGATGGATGCGGTTCTGGTAAAAGCGGACGAGGCACGGGAGAATGATCACGACCAGGCCGAGGGCATAGCGATCGTAGAGGAGGTTGGTGGTGCCGGCGTTCGCGAGAAGGAGGAGACAGTAGGCCGCGCAGAAGGGGCCGGCGAGAAGGGCAAGCTGACTCCAGGAGGGGTTGGTTGAAGTGGCGATGGGCGGGAAGGGGCGGCGATCGCGAAGGAGTGAGAGCAGAAGGCCGAAGAAGCCTCCGATCGACGCGAAAGTCAGAATCACCTGGACCAATGGCGTGAGGAAGACTGGCTGCTTTCCGGGGAGGACAACGACTTCGATGAGTCCATGGACGGTGATCCAACTGCCCAGCCCGCCGGTCGGTTCGAGGAGGCGTGCCGCGTGGCCGCGGATGTGGCTGGGGTAGGTCGCGAGGAAGAGAAAGACCAGCAGCAGCGTGGAAAGGCATGCGATGACTTGTGGCCGGCTCTTGCGTACCTGTGGAAGGAACACGGCGGAGATTGGAAGGATGAGGAAGGGGCAGTCCAGCAGAAGCAGGCCGAACTGGCCAAGGATGGGTGCCAGGTGGAAGTTCCTCGTGAAGAGGGGAACCGGCACAACGTATCGCTGGTGTTTGAGCCATTGCAGGCTGGCGAAGATGGCCATGACGCCAAGGACGTTTGCGGCAACTCCCGCGACAATGACGCGCCGCCGGGCGCGAAAGAGCCAGAGCGCGCAGGGAACCATGACGAGCGTGCCGAGCCAGGCGATTTGGCGTGACGTTCCGAAGAGGACGTTATTGGTAACGGCGAAACAAAGCCAGGCGACGGCGGAGCGATCCGTGGTGGATTGCAGGGCGCGAAGGCAGCCGTATAGGCAGAGGATGATGGCGAAGATTCCGGCGATATCGCTCATGAACGTCACCGAGAGCATGAGATAGAGAGGGGAGAGTACGAAGGCAAGGGTGCCGAGCGTGGCGTTGCGTTCGGAGATATCTGCGCGCACGAGAGTGCGCTGCAGAAGGAAGGCAAGTGCCACGGCGATGAGCATCGTGCTCATGCGTACGGTGGTGAAGGAGAAGCCAAAGAGTCTGATGAAGGCGTCGGCGAGATAGAGCTGCGCGAGGATCATGGCAGCCTCCCACCCGTTGTAGGCAACATGCCCGGTGGTGGCAAGTGTTTGCGCGACCTGGATGTAGGGGCCGTCGTCGCCGACGCCCATCGTGGTGTACGGGTGTGCGATGAGCTCGCAGAGCAGCACGGCGAGTGCGCAGAGAAGAGCCGGAATGCGATACCTGGTGATGATCTGCATTACTTCCTGATTGGTTGGTACAGCTGTTGCGAAACTTGGTGGGCGATGCCTCAGGATAACAAGAGTGTGGTGGGCAGCTTACGACTTTCCGGGCTTGGATCGAACGACGTACAGTGTGCCCGGAGTTTTGTAGGGCCAGAGGGAGTAATGGACGGGGGGGAAGGGGGCGGGACCATAGCAGACGTTAGGATCGAAGGACACGCTGTAAAGGGGATGGATGTGGGGAGTGTAGTTGTACCACCACATGGGGCAGGTGCCCGGAGGTGGTGGAGGGACTGGGACGTAGGCATTGGCGGGCACGGCGAGCGTGGGGAAGTTGATGTGATCCGCGTGCTGTAGTTCGGTACCGAGGTTGACCTCCCAACCGTAATCGACGGAGGTGTCGGGGACGCCGTTGGAGTGGAGTTCGGCTGCGAGGACTGCGCGCGCGCGATAGAACGAGAAGGTGTCGTGGACGGTGGCGACGCCGTAGGCGGCCATCATGAGGATCAGGAGAGCGCAGAAGAGCCCAAGGCGGCGGTTGACTCGTTGCTGGTAGTAGCGGATAAGGCAGAGGCTTGCGAGAGCGAGGAGCGGGAGCAGGTAGCGATCGAAGGTGGAATCTTCCGCTGCTCGGGGAATGAGGAGAAGCGTGTATGTGAGAGCGAAGGGAGCAAGGAGCACAAGAAGCTGATTCCAAGAGACGGACTCGGGGGCTTCCTTCTTGAACGGAGGAGGATGGTCGCGAAAAAACGAAAGGATGAGGCCGAGCAAACCTCCTAGCGATGCGATGGTGAGAACCAGTCGCGTTCCGTGGTGGAGAAATAGAGGTTCCGTGCCTGGAATGTGATTGCTTGGGTAGATGCCCTGAGGGCTGACCCAGTCGCCCCATAGCGGCTCCATCAGGAATGGATAGCCGCGGTGAAGGCTTATCAATGTGTACAGAATAGAGGTAAGGATGATGACGGCGAGGGAGTAGCGGTTGCGGTTCCAGAGGCTGCGAAGGAAGACGGCGAAGAGGGGAAGAAGTAGAAAAGGGGCGTCTAGGAAAAGAAAGACGAGATGTTGTATGACGAGTGTGGTGGAAAAGGACTTGGGCACCAGGTGTTCGGGAAGGACGTAGGGTTGTTGTTTGAGCCATTGCATACAGGCGAAGATGGTAATGAAGCCGGCAAGGGTAATGGCTGAACCTGCGATCCAAATGTGGCGCTGATCGCGGTACTTGGCGCGGAGGAGCCACAGCGTGGAGGGAAACATAACCAGCGTTCCGAGCCACGCAATCTGCCGGGAGGTTCCGCAGAGTACGTTGGCTACGACGGCGAAGTTGAGCCATACGATGGCTTTGCGTGGGTTGGGTGCTCGAAGGGCGGCGAGGCAGCCGTAGAGACAGAGGACGACGGCGAAGAGGCCGTGGATGTCCGTCATGAAGGTGATCGACATCATGAGGTAGAGCGGAGAGAGAACTAAAGCGAGGGTGCCGAGGGTGGCGTTGTGCTCAGTGATGCCGGCGAGGACGAGCGCTCGCTGTAAGACGAAGGCAAGCAGCATGGCAACGACGACGGTGGAGAAGCGAACGGCGGTAAAGGAGAAGCCGAAGAGCTTGATGGCGGCGTCTGCTAGATATAGCTGCCACGTCAACATGGGAGCCCCCCAGCCGTTGTAGAGAACGTGGCCGGTGGCGGCGAGCTTTTGTGCCATTAGGAGATAGGGCCACTCGTCAGAGATGCCGGTGTTGGCGTAGGGGCGACTGATCAGTTCACAAAGAAGGACAGAGAGGGCGCAGAAGAGAGCGGGCAGGCGGAGACGGCGAACGAGTGACAAAGGACCTCCTGACAAGACCGCTGTGCTGCGTTAGGAACTACTGTAAAGCTCGAGGATTCATATCGCACTGTTCCGAGCGGTTATGACGGGGGGTGTGGTGTGTAGCGGACGACGTAAAGTGTTCCTGGAGAGTGCGAGAGCCAGCGAGAGTACTGAACGGGTGCGAATGGCGCTGGGCCGTAGCAGGCGTTGGGATCAAACGAGATACCGTAAATCGGGGTGATGTGCGGTGTCTTCGTGTGCCAGAACATCTTGCAGGTGCCCGCGGGCAAAGGAGGTTCTGGGATGGAGGCATTCGCGGGGAACACAACGTTTTCTTCGTTCAAGTGGCCAATAATTCGGATTTCGACAGCGAAGTTGTACTCAAAGCCGTTATCCACGGACGTATCGGGAACTCCACTCGCGAGTAGTTCGTTGGCGAGCACGACGCGGGCGCGATAGAGCGAAAAGTGATTGTGAGTAATGGCAACGCCGACGATCGCCATGATGACGATCAGAGCGATACCTGCCAGCGGGATTTGCGGCTGAATTTCTTCCTGATAGAAGCGGACCAGAAAGATGAGGGCAACCAGCCCCATCTCCAGCGTGTAGCGATCGTAGATCCAGCCGGTGCCTGCGCGTGGGATCAGTAGAAGCATGTAAGCGCAGGCATAGGGCAAAAGCAAGAAGGCGAGCTGTCTCCAGGAGACATTGATCGCGGATTGCGGCGCGAGGGAGGTAGAGCGGGGACTCCGTTGAATTCTCCGAAACAGCGAAAGCAAAACAGCGAACAATCCACCGAAAGAGACAACGGTGATCAATGCCTGGACGGGGACGTTGAGAAACAGCGGCTGCTTCCCCTGGAGGTGATGACCTTCGTGGGTTCCATGCACGCCAATCCAATTGCCTCCTCCGGCCATAGTTGGCTCCAGCGGAAGATGGCCACGCAGATGGCTGGGGTAAATGGCGATGAACAGGTAACCGAGGAGGATGATGCCGAGAATAGCGAGGATTCTAGGACTGAACTTGCGAAGGCTGGGAAGGAATAAGGCGACGATGGGAAGCAGCAGGAAGGGAATCGCAAGAGAGAAATACAGCAGCGACCAGAAAGTGCCTGCGATCGGAAATGTGGGCCCGAAGATGTGTTCGGGTACGGAGTAAGGCTGATGCTTGAACCATTGCAAGCAGCCGAAGACGAAGGCCGCTCCTGCGAGAGTAGCGGCCGATCCGGCGAACAAGACGCGGCGCTGGGCGCGGAGTAGCCAGAGGGTTGAGGGGAGCATGACAAGAATCCCCAGCCACGCAATCTGGCGCGCCGTACCGAAAAGGCCATTCGTAACGACGGCGAAGCAGAGCCACAGGATGGTGGCGCTAGGCGTCGTAGACTGCAGGGCGCGCAGGCAGCCGTAGAGACAGATAACAATGGCAAACAGGCCAAAAATGTCACTCATGTAAGTGACGGAAAGCAGTAAGTACAACGGAGATAGAACCAGCATGAGGGTGGCCAGCGTTGCGTTGCGTTCAGGGATGCCGGCACGGACAAAGATGCGCTGCAGGAGAACAACAGTCGCAAGTGATACCAGGAGCGTGCTCATGCGTACAGCAGTGAAGGAAAAGCCGAAGAGCTTGATGAAGGCAGCGCCGATGTAAAGCTGCCAACCAAGCATCGCGGTTGCCCATCCGTTATAGGCGATGTGTCCTGTGGCGGCGAGGGTGCGAGCCATCAGGACGTAAGGCGTGTCGTCGGAGATGCCCATTTCGACGTAGGGGCGGCTGATGAGCTCGCAGAGGAGCACTGCCAGGGCGCAGAGCAGGGCGGGTATGCGGAATCTGCGAACGAGTTGCACTATTCCTCCTTGAAGGGTCGACGGGATCAATCCGAGGATGCGAATGGCCGCGGTTTGGTCTACAGGATAACAACCGGCAGGCGGACTTACGGTTTGGCGGACGGCGCGTACCGGACGACGTAGAGCGTGCCAGGAGTGCGTGCGAGCCAACGAGAGTAATGCACGGGAGCGAAGGGCGCGGGACCGTAGCAGGCGTGGGGGTCGAAGGAGACTCCGTAGAGCGCGTGGATGTGAGGTGTGTAGTAGTACCAGAAGGTCTGGCAGATGCTCGGCGGCGGTGGCGGGGTGGGGATATATCCGTTGGCGGGGAGAACGATCTCTTCTTCGTTGATGTGGCTGGCGTGCTGGAGTTCGACGTCGAAGTTGTGCTCCCAGCCGTTGTCGACGGAGGTGTCGGGAATGCCGGCGGAGTGGAGCTCGGCGGTGAGGGCTACGCGGGCACGGTAGAACGCGAAGGTGTTGTGGGTGAGGACGACACCGAAAGCTGCCATGATCGCGACGAGGAGGACGCCGGCGATGGGGATGCGGTGGTGAATCTTCTGCTGGTAGTAGCGGGTGAGGCAGAGGATGAGAATGACCAACGGGCCGAGCATGTAGCGGTCGAAGAGAAGATTGGTGGCTCGGGGAAGGAGCAGCAGCGTGTAGACGAGGGTGTAGGGGCCGAGGAGGATGGCCAGCTGCTGCCAGGAGATGGCGGGATAGGCGGAGGGAACGGAGGGGAGTTTGGAGGCGCGCTTGCGGGTGAAGGATGCGAGAAGGCCGAGAAGACCTCCGACGGAGACGATGGTGATGAGGATCTGCAGGCCGGTGTGGATGAAGATGGGAGGCTCGCCCTGGAGGTCAGTGCCTTCGTGGATGCCGTGAATGCCGACCCAGCCGCCGCGAGCTCCGGCAGTGGGTTCGAGGAGGAAGTCCGGATGCGTGTAGCGCATGTGGATGGCGAGCAGAAGGTAAACGACGGAGGTGACCGCGATGACGATGCGGACGCGCGGGCGGCTCTTCCAGATCTGGGGAAGGAAGAGGGCGAAGAGGGGGAGGAGAAGAAAGGGGACGTCGAGGAGGGTGTGGACGAACTCGCCGATGGTGTGAGCGAAGGGAAAGACTTTGGGAAGGAGGTGCTCGGGAATGGTGTAGGGCTGGCGCTTGAGCCACTGCAGGCAGGCAAAGATGAAGAGCGCGCCGGCGAAGGTTGCGGCGGCTCCGGCGAGGAGAACGCGGCGGCGGGAGCGCAGGAGCCAAAGGGTGGAGGGCAGCATGACGAGGATGCCGAGCCAGGCGATCTGGCGAGAGGTTCCGAAGACGGCGTTGGTGAGGACGGCGATGCAGAGCCAGGTGATGACACTGCGATCGGTAGGGGATTGCAGCGCTCGGAGACAGCCGTAGAGGCAGATCACGATGGCGAAGAGGCCGGTGATGTCGGTGAGGAAGGTTGCGGAGAGGACGAGGTAGAGCGGCGAGAGAACGAGGGCGAGGGTTCCGAGGGCGGCGTTGCGCTCGGAGATATTGGCGCGGACGAGAATGCGCTGCAGAACGAAGGCCATGACGATAGCAATGAGGATGGTGCTCATGCGAACGATGGAGTAGGAGAAGCCGAAGAGCTTGACGAAGGCGGCGGCGAGGACAAGTTGCCAGACGAGCATGGGTGCGGCCCATCCGGTGTAGAGGATGTGGCCGGTGGTGGCAAGGGTGTGGGCCATCACGACGTAGGGGCCGTCATCGGAGACTCCCATCTCTGCGAAGGGGTGGCTGATGAGCTCGCAGAGGAGCACGGCCAGCGCGCAGAAGATGGCGGGAATGCGGAACCTTCGGATGGCGTGCAAAGAACCCCCTGAAGTGTGTTAAGCGTTTGATGCGGCTATGACGCGTCGAGCGGTGATGTTGGACTGTTGGATTTTCAGGCGCTCTTGTGGAGAGGTGGTTGTAGCGTAGGAACGGTTTGGACGGCAGATGAGTCTTGATCGGTACGAGCCATCTTTCTGAGCGTGTAGAGGATCAGGAGGCAACCGGAGGCAGGTGCGAGGAGCGCGGTTGCTGAGAGCAGAACTCCATGCGTGAAGCGGAGAAAGAGGGTATCGAAGAAGAAGCTGAACTCTAGGGTGCAAAGGACGAGAAGCAGCAATTCGAGTGGGGAGACCCCTCGCTCGAAGGCTTCTTTCCAGAGAAAAAGGGCTGCGAGAAAGACGATGCCGTAGGCACTGCGCCAGGCGATGGGAGAGCAGTAGAGCGAGAGAAGAGAGATGAGCGAGAGAAGCTTGGCGCGGTCCATGATGGGCAGCCGAGGGCCGAGACGGTAGACGCCGATGAGCGTGGCGAGCATGATTGCGGCGGCGATGAGCTTGGAGCCGAAGATGACTGCGTGCGGAATCACGGTATCTTCCGCCATGAAGTTCTTGCCGGTGAGGCCGAGATAGAACTGCTGCAATCCAGAGGGCAGAGAGACATTCGAGATCGAGATGAAGCCGGTGGACATGGGGGGCATGACGTGCAGGGTGTAATCGGCCAACGCTTTCGGGCCATTGATGAGGCAGAGGGTGACGCAGATCGCAGCCAGCGAGAAGGCGAACCATCGGACCCAGCGGCCCTCTCGCCAGACGAGGAAGGGAAGAAGTACGAGCAGCGGCGTGAGCTTGATAGAGGTCGCGAGGGCGAAGACGGCGGCTGAGGTTCGGTTGAATCCTTTGACATAACAGACGATGCCTGCGGTCCAGAGAAGGATGAGGACGCTGGAGATCTGGCCTTCGCCGAAGCTCCAGCCGTTGGCGCGGAAACAGAGGATGCCGAAGAAGAAACCGATACAGGCGACGTGGAAGACGGTGTCAAAGAACATCCAGGTAACGAGTATTGCGGCGCCGAGGATGGTGAGGAAGTTGAGCGCGAGCCAGGCATCGCAGGCGTGCTGCAGCGAGAGGAAGGTGAAGGGTACGAGCAGGTCGGCGAGGGTGGGCGGATAGACATAGAGACGCACCCAGGGGATGCCGATGCTTGCGGCCGTCTGCTGGAAGATGCTGCCGGGTGTGGCGAAGCGCATCTGAGGGTTCTGGCCGGTGTCGGCGTCGTTATAGATCTCCACGCCTTTGTGTTCGCGAACGAGCTGGGCGGCGGTTAGATACACCTTGAAGTCGACCTGATCGGGCACCCCGGCACCCTTAATCCACTCACTGCCCGCGAGCAGGACAAGGATGGCCAGCGTGAGGTACGCGGCGATGCGGACAAGGCTCGTGGAGGCGGCTCGTTGCATAGGTGACCCCATTATCGCTTATGAAAGTAAACGGGTAAGGGGAGCGATGCGGGGTGAGGATATAGGTGCGATAGCAAACATTATTCGGGTTGCTGCTGCTTTCCCGCAGCGAGATCGCAGGCTCGCCAGAGATACCAGCTGGCGACGGAGCGCCAGGGTATCCACTTTTTCGCGCGGCGCTCCATAACGTCGGGTTTGGGTAGGAGGTCTGGAGTCACCTTGGTGTCGGGCTTGAGGCCTTGGAAGGTGAGGGCGAAGCCTTTGCGGACGCCGTAGTCGCTGGTGGGGAAGACGTCGGGGCGGCCGAGGCGGAAGATCAGGAACATCTCGACGGTCCACTTTCCGATTCCGCGGACCTCTGTGAGGTGGTCGATGATGACGTCGTCGGACATCTTCCGAATACGGGCGAGGGTGGGGACAGTGCCGTCGAGGGTTTTGGCGGCGAGGTCGCGGAGGGCGAGGGTCTTGTTGGCGGAGAGGCCGGCGGCGCGGAGTTCGGCGGTAGGGACGTCGAGGATCTGCTCTGGAGTGGGGTGGATGGGGGAGAGCGTGGGCATGGGCTGGAAGCCCGCGATGAGCCGAGCGTGGATGGCGGCGGCAGCTTTGCCGTGGAGTTGTTGATAGATGATGGATTCGGTGAGCGCTTCAAAGGGAGATTGTTGTGTGGAGAGGCGAACGGTGAACGGGCCAGCGCGGGCGATAAGTTTTGCGAGTTTGAGATCGGCTGCGGAGAGCGCGGCCGTGGCGACTGCGGGGTCGTAGGGGAGCTTGGTGGTGCGGCCTGAAGGACGGGGCATGGGACGGATGATACAGAATTGTGGGCACTTCCGGTGCGGGGGCTCGTCGCGGCCGAGGATGAGTTTAGTTGGAGGGTTTGCGGGTATAGACGTCGAAGTATCGTTCCGTGGAGTGCGGCTGATAGTGCGACCACTCGGCGGCGAAGGTCGGGGATTTGAGGAACCACTGGAGCATGTCGAAAGTGGAGTTGCCGAGACCCAAGCAGGGTGTGCTGAGGTTGCAGTGTTCGACGACGACGAAGGCGGGCCTACCGCCCCGGAGATCCTCGGTGATATTGGAGCGCAATTCCGTGGCCAACCCGGCGACACGGGCTGGAGAGAGATGCTTGCGAGCCGGAGGTCCACCGGCTGAGGCTCGTTCATTCTCAACGATGGCGGGCAACATCCAGAGATGGTTGTAACGGCTGGTCCAGACGAGATGATGTTGGATGACGTCGAGGAAGAATTCTCCATTACAGGTGGTGAAGACGTAGAAGGGTGTTTGAGGAGGAAATTGGCGGACCAGGGTGTACAGGTGGGATCGATACTGTTCGGCGAGTTCGACCTGGTGACGTTCTCGTGCGAAGAAACGAGGGAGGGAGACGGCGAAGAGGATGAGGGTTAGTGCGGCAAGAGCTATCGGGTGGCGCTGCGTAGTTGCGGGCAGGCTGGAAAGGTGGCTGGAGAGCAGATCGAGGGCAATGAAGCCCAGAGCGAAGAGAAAGAGGACGGTTGCAGGTAAGAGGTGGTAGCCCCAATCCATTCCCTGCTGTATATAAGCGAGTCCGGCCCCAAGGCTTGCGGCTAGTAGAGCAAGTGGTGCCGAGGGGTACTTGAGATAGCGCCGGACGCCGATGGCGAGGAGGAGCGCGACGAGGAACTTGGCGTTGAGGAAGGCGATGCGAGCGAGGCTAAATTTGCTCGCGTCCGCGAAGGCCCAATAAGTGTCGCGGAGTACAGGAATGATGGTGCTGAAGTAGGGTGTGGCGATGAAGACGATGAGGACATAGACGCAGATGGCAAGAGCGGCGGAGAGAAGTTCGGGGCGAAGCAGGAGACGGACGTTGCGGGTCCAGAGGAGAAGAAAGAGCTCAAAGATGATGA
>Ga0302150_10000072_pt1 | contig 39784 bp, 39 predicted proteins | sample I_Bog_N1_2_FD_198635 | JGI IMG/M metagenome (GOLD analysis project Ga0302150, IMG submission 198635) | Peat permafrost microbial communities from Stordalen Mire near Abisko, Sweden - I_Bog_N1_2 | ecosystem: Environmental > Terrestrial > Soil > Wetlands > Peat | place: Sweden: Abisko, Stordalen... | reverse complement strand
GCAAAAGGTGTCAACAAAGTCTTCCTTCTCGGCCGTCTGGGCAAAGACCCTGAAATTCGTACCACCGCTGGCGGTATGACTGTCGCCAGCTTCACCGTCGCCACCTCCGATCGGGTCAAGGGCCAGGATGGCCAGTGGACAGATAAAACCGAGTGGCACAATCTAGTCGCCTTCCAGCGCACCGCCGAAATCGTCCGCGATTACTGCAAGAAGGGTAAAGAAGTCTTCATCGAAGGCAAGATCCAGACCCGTTCCTGGGACGACAAGGAATCCGGCCAGAAAAAGTACCGAACCGAGATCCTCGTGAATGAACTCTCCCTGCTGGGTGGCGGCGCCTCCGAGGGTGGAGAACGCAGCAGCTCGTCAGGCGGATACTCCAGCTCGCGCGCTTCCTCTTCCGCCTCGAGCCCTGTCTCTGCGCCCTCGAACGATTACTCCGACCAGGGCATCACGGACGAAGATATCCCCTTCTAAAGGAATCGCCGCATTGCGCAGCGGATCCTTAACGAATATCCACCGAATATTGGAATAAGGGCAGAGTGCCTTTGTTGCCGTTTTCACAATGTTCTCTGGTTCTCCCTTTATGTTTTCGCTTCGATCATCGGTCGCTCTTCCGCTTTCCATGTTCTGCATGGTCAGCGCAGCTTGGGCGCAGCGCCACGACCTCGGATCTTCTCCGCCCACGGCTCCTCCGCCAAAAGCCGTTGTCGTACCGCAGGTATTGACCCCCACGGCTCCAAGCCTGGGGGCGCTGCAGTTCTCCACAGCGAATGCCGCGGTCTCGGCGCCGCACATTCTCGCCAGCGAGCTGCAGACATCGGATGACCGTATTCGCACCTCCGCGCTGGCCGCCATTGGTGCGCCCGCGCAATATCTGGAGCACGGTCACGTCCCTTTCCCACACGCTGTTGGCCTCGACTTTGTTGCCCTCGGAACCTCGAGCGAACTTGACGCGATCCTCACCGTTGAGCTCGAACAGCACTTGATAAGCGCCATCTTCATACCAGAAGATCAGCAGTGGCACCGCATTGCCACCGCTATCTATCCGACCAGCTTCAGCAATACCTCCGTCACCCCGTCTACCTTCCTACGCGCCGAGCGCTCGCTTCGTGAACCGCAGCACTTCACGGCCATCTTCCACACAACCAGCTCGGGCCTCAATGGAGACTTCACCGAGACCGAAGTCCATTTGGGCATCTTCAACGGACACGCCGCCATCACCACCAGCTTCACCTCGAACGAACGCACCTGTGATCCTAACCATCAGCACCCCTGCGACATCATCCAACGCTGGCTACAGCCGGATGCCGCCGATCCCGAACATCACTTTCTGCTCGTAACCGCTATGGGCCATGAAAGGCCAAATCAGGCAGGAGATCCCATCGCTCACGCGGAGACGTTTGAGGAATCGCGTCTCCGCGATTTCAGCTGTCAGCCCTTTGTCTTCAATGACATCTCCCTGCACTTCGAACCCAACGCCCCAGCCGCCCCTTGTTTCACCCCACACGACCCTCAGCACGATCAACCGTTACACTAGTCTCTGATGATTGACGAGACCATATTCCGCCACGAATCCGACAAAGCCCTCGAATCGCTTAAGCAGGCGCTCTTCCGCGCCGAGGAGGCCGGGGGCTTCGAGACAGATGAGAAAAACGGCGTCCTCAATGTTCTCTTTGAAGACGGCGCCGCGAAGTTTGTCTTTACCCCCAATACTCCTGTTCGGCAGGTCTGGATCTCCGCGCTCTCCACCTCCTACAAACTGGAGTGGAACGAAGCAGCGCACGCCTTCACGCTCCCCAAGACCGGCGAAGATCTGCGAACCCTCACCGAACGCCTGCTCCGAGAGCAGCTCGACGATCCTAGCATCACGCTTTAGCAGAACGCGTCCTCAGCGATACGAACGCCACCATCCACGATGCCTCTCTTGTCTGTCGCGATTGTTACCTTCAACGAAGAAGAGAACCTGGCGCGCACCCTCGCCAGCATCGCATGGGCCGATCAGATCATCGTAGTAGACTCCGGTTCGACCGACCGCACCGTAGACATCGCCCGCAGCTTCCACGCCACCGTCCTCGATCGCCCCTGGCCCGGCTTCGCCCAGCAGAAAAACTTCGCGCTTTCCCAGTGCACCGGCGATTGGATCCTCACCCTCGACGCCGACGAAGAGCTCTCAACAGAACTGAAGGAGGAGATCCGGACCACACTCTCCTCGCAACCAACCGTCGACGCGTTCTGCCTCAAGCGTCGCAACCTCTTTCTGGGCCGCTGGATCAAGCATGGCGGATTCTATCCCGACCCCAAGCTGCGCCTCTTCCGCCGTCAGCTCTCCAATCTTCCTCAGTTCGAAATTCGGCCCGTCCACGAGACCATTCGCTCCACCGGACCCACTGCGACCCTCGATTTCGATCTCATCCACCACGCCTATCCCACACTTTCTTCCTACATTGAGCACATGGATCGCTACAGCTCACTCGGCGCGCAGATTCTCGTCGACAAGGGCCAGACCAGCGCCAATATCTTCGCCTTCTTCGCGCGCATCGTGATCTTCCCGATGCTGGGCTTCAAGTGGAACTACCTCTTTCGCCTCGGCTTCCTTGACGGCCGCGAGGGCTTTCTGCTGAACCTCTACCACGCCGCTTATGCCAGCTGGAAGTACGCCAAAGCATGGGAGCTCTCTCGCAAACCCCGCACTTAGCTCATTCCTCAATCCTTTTTCACCAGCCGATGCATCACTGCAGCAAAGCGCTCCGCATACTTGGCCGGCATCTCACGCCGCTTCATATCCCGCCCCACTACGAAATGCACCGTCTCGCCCTCGCATAACACGGTATTGTCCGCTGGTCGTATCACCCTATACCGGAACCGCACAATCGGTCCTCGAACTCCCGCTAGCGATGTTCGCACGATCAACTCATCGTCATAACGCGCCGGTGCCTTGTACCGAGCCGTCACCTCGGCCACGGCGATCAACGCGTCCTCCTCCTGCTCCATGTCCTTGTAGTCCATCCCCAGTTGCCGTATAAACTCCACCCGTCCCACCTCGAACCACACCAGATAATTCGCGTGATACACCACGCCCATCTGATCAGTTTCCGCATAGCGTACGCGGATCTGTGCCTCAGCATACCCCTGCTCCATCACCTTCTCGATATCGCTCATTGATCCAGTCTAGAAGAAGCAGGCCACCGGCCTGCCGATATCCGATCCGTTACTGCATCGCCACCCCAAACCGCTTTTCCATCTCCGCGCTCATCGCGACCAGATGATCTAGTGGTTCGAGATCGGGAAGTTCTGCACCCAACTCACGCAGCGTTGCAACCAGCGTCTCCGTTGCCAGATTTCCCACCATCACATCCTGCGCAAACGGATAGGTCCCATAGCCGCCAATGGTAGCGTCGAACCGCCTGCATCCGGCCTCATACGCTGCCCTGACCTTCGCGGCAGCATCCTCAGGCCGCGCCCGAAGATGCACCCCTACTTCCAGCCCATCATGCACATCCAGCACAAGACGTACCACATCTCTGACCAACTCGGCCGACGCGGCGCCCGCCGTATCCGACAGCGACACCTGCGCCACGCCCGAGTCCACCAACAAATCCACTGCGCTCACTACCTCGTCGATATCCCACACATCTCCAAATGGATTGCCAAACGCCATCGCCACATACGCCACGACATCCTGGCCGCCCTTGTAGGCAATCTCGCCAATCTGCTCCAGTTCATCCAGGGCCTCTTCCGGAGTCTGCCGCTGGTTTCGCTCCAGGAACTGTGGCGAGATGGAATATGGAAACGCCAGCGTCGTCAGCCGTCCGCTCTTCACCGCTCGCTCCGCACCCTTCACATTGGCCACCAATCCAATCATCTCGATGTCATTCGGCGCATCCAGATACTCCAGCACCAGCTCCGAGTCTGCCATCTGTGGCACAAACTCCTTCGACACAAATCCAACCGCATCCAGGCGCGTAAACCCGGCGGCAATCAAAGCACGCAGATACTCCGCCTTCACCTCAGGCTTCATCACCTTCGGCAGCGCCTGCCAGGCATCCCGCGGGGATTCAATGATCTTTACCAAGTCGTCGACCTACCCTTCCTTCCATTCACCATGGCGCATACCTTTCGATGCACCGTCGAAAGCTTCGACCTCATCCTACCCGAGCCTTTGCACAAAATAGTACGCTTACTATTATGGAACTCCTCCCCACCGATGCCCTCCTCGTCATCGACATGCAGCTGGACTTCCTCCCCGGAGGTGCCCTGGCGGTCGCCGATGGCGATTCGATCCTGCCCGGCATCAACGTCCTCGCCGCTCGTTTCGACCACGTCCTCCTCACCCAGGACTGGCATCCCCGCGGCCACATCTCTTTCGCCAGCACCCACGGCCTACAGCCGTTCACCGACACCATCGAAGCCCCCTACGGTACCCAAACCCTCTGGCCCGACCACTGCATCCAGGGCACTCGCGGCGCTGAGCTTCATCCCAATCTCTCTATTCCCCATGCCGAGCTCATTCTCCGCAAAGGTTTCCGCAAAGACATCGACAGCTACTCCGCCTTCACCGAAAACGACCGCGTCACCACCACCGGGCTGGCGGCCTATCTCCAGGCTCGAGGCCTCACCCGTCTCTTCTTCGCGGGTCTCGCCTACGACTTCTGCGTGGGCTTCTCTGCCCTGGCCGCCGCCGGCCTCGGTTTCGAATCCCTCGTCATCGAAGACCTAACCCGCGCCGTGAACCTTCCCAATACCATCGACGCTACCAACGCTGCCTTCGCCGCTGCCAACGTTCAGCGCATCTCATCTTCAGTGCTGCTGGCCTCATGAGCTCTGAACCCATCACCGACCAGCCCACGTGGCCTGAAGCTCTCGCAACCGTCACCGCTTGCAAGTACGACATGGGCGCCGGTCGAGCTCTCGCCTTTGGCATCCCCACCAGCAAGCACTTCCAGATCTCGTACAACTACTTCGTCGACGACGAAATCCACACCGGGCAATTTACCTCGGCCAAGCCGATTGCCCAGGGAACCCTCTTCCCCATCCACTACAACCCCGACACGCCCCACCAGAACTCACACGAAAATTCCAACTCTCGCCGGAACACCCGCGTCCCGCTGCTTATCATCGGTATCGTCGGCTTACTTGTCCTGTCGTTTGCGTGGCTCACCATCTTGCGCAGCTGCCAATGATCACCGGGGAGCATTTTCCGTCAAAAACGTCACTAGCGTGGCCTTGTTGTACCCCGCGTCGAGCTTATGCGTCTGCTCCAACTCGCTAGTATCTTCCGCCTTCAGCAGCTCTCCCTTTGGCGATAGCACATACCACGCCGGATAGCCCTTCGCCTTCGGATAGGTTCCTAGAAATGCCAGATTCTCATTCTCGCGGCTGAAGTTCACATGGAGAAGCACGTAGTTCTTCTCCAGCAGCGCGTGCAATTCTTGGTCTTCATGCAGCGTTCGGTCCAGAACGATGCACCATGGGCACCAGTTTCCTCCCACATCCATGAGGATATTCTTGTGTTCCCTATGCGCCTGCTCCATCGCCGCATGCAGATCCCTGGCGGAATCGCGCGTAGGATCGAACGGCTTATCCGCGGCATGCACCGTTACCGAAATACCCAAAGCCAGCACTCCCGCAACCCATCGAAATCCGCGCATCAACGTTCTCCTCTTCGCCGCCCAGAATCTCCGAAGTATAAGCTGAGCAACCCTTACAGGCCCAACTCAGCCGCATGTTTCTGCATCGCCAGCAAGCAGTTCCCAATGTGCTCTTCTACAGAAATCCCCAGCAGGTCCGCCCCACGGGTAATATCTTCGCGCTTCACCGCACGTGCAAACGCTTTGTCCTTCATCTTCTTCTTCACCCCGGCCACCTCCACATCCGCAATCGCCCTGCTCGGCTTGACCAGAGCGCACGCCGTCAAAAATCCTGCCAGTTCATCACTCGCAAACAGCGCCCTGTCCAGATATGTCTCCGGTAATACGCCCGAATAATCCGCGTGCGCCAGGATCGCATGAAGTATCTCCTCCGGCCAGCCGCGCTCCCTCAAATATGCAACCCCCACGAACGGATGCTCCTCCGGCATCGGATGCCGGTCATAATCGAAATCATGCAGCAGCCCCGCACACCGATACACCTCCGAAAACCGCGCGGCCTCTTCCCCACTCAATCCCAGTCGCTCCGCCTCGCGTAAACCGTAGCTCTCCGTGCATCGCGCCACGGCCAACCCATGCTTCACGAGCGATGGATTCGTCGTCCAGTCTCGCAATAAGGCCTCCGCCTCCTCTGCCCCAAATGCTCCGCTCAACCGTACCTCCTTTTCTCTCTCCGGCGAAACGGTGGAAATCTATGTACCACCTTGGTTCCGTTCCCACTTTTTACCATATTCTTGGTGGAACCTTCGGCAATACTCTTGACTCTTCCGACACCCAGTGTCAATCTAAGCACATCGCTTGCCTTCGTTATCGGACGCAAGCAGTCGGTGCCCGCTCTGGCAACCGTCCGCACTACACAACTTATGGCAACCCTTATTGCGCAGGTCAGCGCTTTGGAGCTCCAGTCGCAGGCTGCTGCTGGCAGTCCATCTGAAACATCTGTTCATGAGGTCCCGCAACGTGAAGTGCTGCGCTGCGAAGGTTGTAAGCTGGTGCAATTCCGCACCGCTTCCGATACCTGCCGGCGCTGCAAGAAGTCTCTGCTACCCGAGCCTCCGAAAGTCCAGGCGGCCATCGCTCTGGTTCTCGATCCCACCACCGAAGCTCCCCCTGCCGGTCCCCAGGTCGCTTCTGCCGTGCGCGATTTGCGTCACGTCCGCAATCTCTCGCAGCGCCAGCTCGCCGCTCGTATGGGAGTGCCGCGTACTTATATCTCCAAGATCGAAAACGGTAAGGCCATGCCGACACTCTCTTCGCTCGACCGCCTTGCCCGTGCCCTGCAGGTGGATATCTCGGCCCTTCTACGTGACGCGCCAACACGTCACCGCGACGAGTCCGCCGTCCTCCTGAATGACCCCTTCCTGGCCGAGATAGCTAAGTACACGGCGCATCTCACCTCGACCCAGAAATCGATCTTCCTCAACCATGTCAGAGAGCTCTCCCAGGGTCGAAACCGCCGCATGGCTTGACCGGCCCGAAAGCTCTGTACCTCCCTTGGCGTCGCATCCTTCGTTCTCCCCAGGACGAACGTGCGACGCCTCTCCGCATTTGGCGCATCTCAATCTAACGTGGCATCCATGCGGCCCAGTTTCGGCTTCCTTTTCCCTCCGTAGCCCCCGCCAAGGGTTCTTTGGGTACCGGGGTGGTCTACTTCTCGCTTTTCAGCTATCGTCTTTCATAAGAGTCCATCGTGCGCGAATCTTCTTTCAGCCGCGTCTATCATCGCTCGAACCGGGCCCACGAACTCGCGCCCGAAGAGCGCGCTATCTACGACACGCTTAATCCGGCGGCCATGCCGCAGCATGTAGCCATCATCATGGACGGAAATGGCCGGTGGGCCGGGAAACGCGCCCTCAAACGCTTTCTCGGCCACCAACAGGGCGCCGAGTGCGTTCAGTTCGTCGTCGAGACGGCATCGCGTATCGACCTTCCCTGGATTACCCTCTACGCTTTCTCACTCGAGAACAACCTCCGCCGCCCGAAGAACGAAGTCAACTTCCTCATGATATTGCTTCGGAAGTTTCTCATCTCGAACGTCAAGCGGATGAATGACAACAATATCCGCATGGCCTACATCGGACGTATCCATGAGCTTCCGCAGGAGGTTCAAGACACCATGCAGTGGGCCTCCGAGCAGACGGAGAAGAACACCGGAACAACACTAACCCTGGCGCTCAATTACGGCGCCCGTTCCGAAATTGTCGACGCCGCACGCACCCTCGTTCACAAGCTCATTGCCGAGGCCCATCAGCGCGGAATCTCCGTCGAAGACATGCTGGCGGCTGAAGGCGTCGACGATGCCATCAAGTCTCGCATCGATGAAACCGACATCTCTTCCTCTCTTTACACCGCCTACATGCCCGACCCCGACCTTATCATCCGTACCTCCGGCGAGCAGCGGATCTCCAACTTCCTTCTGTGGCAGATCGCCTATGCCGAAATCTTCGTTACCGACCGCCTCTGGCCCGACTTCCGAGGCCTCCATCTCCTCGAAGCCATCGCCGACTATCAGCAGCGTGAGCGTCGCTTCGGTGGCCTGGGTGAATCTTCCGATGAAGCCTTCGCAGATACGCTTCCCTCGCCGGATATCTCCGCTGAGCTGGCCCGCCGCTGACCCCACGCGAATCCCAGGACGTTCTGCATAGCCTCATAGTGCGAGTGTCTGCTCCGCGATTGCGTCCTTTCTCCGAACGCCCCCGATATATGCTTGAATGGCGAGCTGATCTATTTTCTAGTTGAAATTCTTCCCATATGGCACGATGGGCTTGCGTCGATTCGTAGCATTTGGGATAGGGTCCACGGAGGCGGCATGAAGTCATGCGTATCGAACGCTACATCGGTTCCACGGACCCTCATGGCATTCGTATCGCTTGGCTTACTTCTCAGTCTCGCTGGTTGTGCTTCCGACGGCACCACCTACGGAGATACCCATAGCGCGCCATCTACAGGCGTTTACGTCATCCAGGACACTCCCGCGTCGGGAACGGCAGTCGCCACTGGCACGATCCTACAATTCTCGACCACAGCCTCTGGCGCTACTACTCCCGTCTCCACCATCGCCAATCTGAACGCCACTTCTCTTGGCTTCCTGGCCGTCGACGGCACGGGAGACATCTACACGACCGCCGCCGAAGCGAAAACGGGCACATCCATCGTCGAGTTCCCAGTCACCTCCTCCAACAACGCCCAGCCCTCTCGCTCCATCCCCTTCAACGCCACTACCGGTCTCGCTGCTGCGAGCGGCCTCGCTGTCGACGCCAGTGGAGACATCTACGCCTCCAACAGCACCGGCGAAGTCTCGGTCTTCAGCTCCACCGCCACCGGCTCCGTCGCCCCCGCCAGCACTGTCTCCCTAACCTCCGATGCCGGCCCGCAAGCCAGCGCCGTCGATCCCTCCGGCAATCTCTACCTCGCGACCGGCAAGCCACTCAACAACATCGCCATCGCTCCCATCGAGGTCTTTGCCCCCGACACAACCACTCCAACGCGGTCCCTGGGCGGAGGCCTAACCACGCTGAGCGTCGGCAGCCCACAGGCCATGGCCACCGACTCTGCCGGCAATCTCTACGTCGCCAACGTCGTCTCCGGTGTCTCCAGCATCCTCGTCTTCGAACCCACTGCCAGCGGCAACACGCCTCCCCTGCGCGACATCACCGGCAGCAACACCCAAATCGGTTGCATCGGCGGCATCGCCCTCGACAACGAAGGCTTTCTCTATGTCGTCTCCGTGCCCACTTGCGGCAGTACCGCGAGTCCGACCGTCCTCAGGTTCTCGACTACTGGCAACGGCAATATCGCACCCGTCGCAGCGTTCACTTCGTCCGCCTGGACCAACGCCGACCCCTCCCTGTCTGTCGCGGTCCATTAGCCGAGCGCCTCTCACCAAAATGTTTCCCGCTCCCACCGCAATAAATAGTCTCCATAGACGGAGTCTTTTCCGAGCGCCAGACGTTCTCTGAAGAAGTTGGCATGGACCTTATCTCGCAGCCAATCATAGACTCGACCTTCTGCACTACGCCGACGCCCTGACCTCACCGCGATGCCGCGTATCGCTCGCGACAATGTATCCTCAACAAGGCACATGAAGCGCATCCTTACCGCTATCGTCCTCATCGCACTCGTCGCAGCCCTTGTTTTCTTCGGCAAGCTCTGGATGGTCACGGTTTTTGCTGCCATCGTTGCCGGACTCGCTGGCTTGGAGTTCCGCACCTTCGCGCGCGCTAGCGGGTGCCCTATTCCACTCTGGTGGGTTATCGCGGCGATCACCCTCTTCTTCCTCGCCGCGTTCTTTCGCCCGATGGATACAATCACCGCTGTCGCCTTTTCCACGCTGGTGCTCTTTGCCGTCGTCTCCTTTAGCGCTCCACTAGATCGTGTTCTGGGGCAGACGTCGGCCGGGCTCCTCCTGCTGATCTACGTCGCATATCCATTGATGCTTCTCCCGCAAATTTTCAATGAAGAGAACGGCGTCGCCCTTCTGCTGTTTCTCTTCCTCTGCGTATGGTCCGGGGACATCGCGGCCCTCTACATCGGCAAACGCTTCGGCCGCCATAAGTTTTCCCCGCGTCTCTCGCCGAATAAGACATGGGAGGGAGCGATCGCCTCAGTTCTCGCTTCCTGCATCTTCGGTATGGCGCTCATCCTGCTCGGCGACTGGTTCACACAGCAGAATTCAGCCTTCACGAAGCTTCATACTTCAGAGCCGTGGTGGGTCTTTCTGATTCTTGCTATCGCCCTCAATGCCGCGGCTCAGTTTGGCGATCTTCTCGAGTCTGCCCTCAAGCGCGGTGCCGGAGTCAAAGACTCAGGTACGCTCCTACCGGGTCACGGAGGCGTGCTTGATCGCATCGACGCTCTGCTCCTCGCCGCGCCGGTATTCTGGTTCATCATCGCCATTCGCGATTACTTCTCGCTTGGCAGCCTGTAGCGCCTCCCGTAAGAGTAGCGATGCTGATCGCTACTTCAGCGGCTCATTCGTAACCGCTTTCGCAGCATCTCCATCCATATTTGGCTCTACCCATCCTCCTGGCGGAACGATGGCATCGGCCTCTTTTGGGCCCCAGCTATGAGGTTCATAGCTGTAAACAGGCGTGCCGGCCTTCAGCACTGGATCAACGATCCGCCATGCCTCCTCCACATAGTCCTGCCGCGCGAAGATGCTGGAGTCCCCCATTAATGCATCCGTAAGTACCCGTTCGTACGGCTCGATCTCTTCTTTTGCAGGCTGGCGGCTGGCCACCAGTTCTACGGAATCGCGCTTCCCTTCATCGGCATCGGCGGCTACCGACACGCCCATCGCGATCGTCATGTCAGGGCTGATTCTGAAGCGGATATAGTTCTGCGGAATCCGCATGTCCGTATATTTGGTCACTGGCGGGCAGCGTAGTTTCGTGATCACCTCTGTGCAGGTAACGGGCAAATTCTTTCCTGCACGAATGTAAAACGGAACTCCTGCCCATCTCCACGACTGAATCTCCAAACGCAGGGCAGCGAACGTCTCTGTCTTCGAGCCTGGCGCCACTCCCTTTTCATCCAGATAGCCCCGGAACTGTCCTCGGACAATATCCTTGGTCTGGATAGGAGAGATCGCCTTGAGCACCTTCACCTTCTCATCCCTGAGCGACTCACTATCCCGGCGTGCCGGCGACTCCATAGCGAGATTACACATCAGCTGAAATAGATGGTTTTGAATGACATCCCTGACCGCGCCCGTCTGGTCATAAAAAGCTCCTCGCCCCTGGACCCCAAAATCTTCTGCCATCGTAATCTGCACGCTCTGGATATGATCGCGGTTCCACAGCGGTTCTAGAAACGAGTTGGAGAACCGGAACGACACCATGTTATGGACGGGATCTTTCGCCAGATAGTGGTCGATTCGGAAGATTGACGATTCGGGAAACGCTTTCAGTAGAATCCGATCCAACTCCTGGGCGGAAGCAAGATCGTGGCCGAATGGCTTCTCCACAATCATCCGCGCTCCATCGGCCGCTCCCGATTTCACCAGTTGATCCACCACCTCTTCAAATAACGAAGGCGGGATTGCCAGGTAGTGTGCCGGGTGTTTCGCGCCTCCTAATGCTTCGCGAACAGCGGCGAACGTGGCCGAATCTCCGTAATCGCCGTCAACGTATTGCAGCAACGAGCTCAGCTTTTCCCAAGCAGCCGCGTCCAATCCGCCATGATGCTCGAGACTGTCCTTCGCTCGAGCCTTCAGCTGGTCCAGATTCCATCCCGCCTTTGCAACGCCAATTACCGGTACTGTAAGCGCGCCGCGTTTCACCATGGCCTGCAACGCCGGAAAGATCTTCTTATACGCCAGATCGCCTGTTGCGCCAAAAAAAACCAGCGCATCGGAATGAGTTTGAGTCACAAAGAAATCCTTTCCGCACACAACTCGCGAAGACTATCTTCATCTCCATCTCTGTAGATGCGGGCCAGCCTCGCAACGACCCCGATGATTAGTTTATTTCCAAATAACGTAGCTGCGTCTAATTCTTGCCAGCCTCAGCAATCAGCGCCGCCGCCACCGCTGCCTGACCATAACTCAGCCCGCCATCACCCGGGCTGACCTTTACCGGCAGATAAATCTCCATGTCTGCCTGACGTAGGCCACTGCACAAAAGTCTCGCGAGGAGCCGATTATGAAAGACTCCTCCACTCAAACATACTTCGCGAATCCCCGTTCGCTCATGTGCCGCAATCGCTGAGCTCACGTACGCGTCTGCTACCCCTGCATGAAATCGCGCGCTCATCCTCGCAGGTTTTTCTCCGTCTACAAGATCAGCCAGCAATTCCTTCCACATCGGCGCTGGATCTAGAATCAAAGGGCCTTCGGCCTTCTCTTCCAGCCGGATCAAATAGCCACCGGTCCCCGCCGACGCACCTCGTTCTGCGATTCCCTCCAACTCAATCGCAGCCTGCGCCTCATAGTCCACACGATCTCGTCCGAGAATCAGCGCGGCCGCCGCGTCAAACATCCGCCCGCAACTCGAAGTGCGTGGCGAGTTCACCCCACGCTCAATCATCCGCGCCAGCACCCGCGCATCACTCTCACTCACTTTGAGACGCGCCAACACCTCCGCATCGAATACGCCGTCTCCAAGCGCCGCATAAAGATGTCCAAACGTCATTCTCCAGGGCTGCCGCACCGCAGCGTCCGACCCCGGCATCGCCACATACTTCAAGTGTGCGAATCGCTCAAAGCCCGTGAGCGTCGCGATCAAGACCTCTCCACCCCACACGCACCCGTCAACACCATAGCCAGTGCCATCCAGCGCCAACCCAATCACCGGCCCGCGCAATCCATGCTCCGCCATGCATCCCGCAACATGCGCATGATGGTGCTGCACTGCAATCTTCGGCTGCGGCTGCTGCAACGCCCACGCAGTCGACGCATACCCCGGATGCAAATCATGCACCACATGCTCTGGCGTGATCTCGAAGATCCTCTCAAAGTGCTCTAGCGCCTCTGCAAAAAAATCCAGGGACGATACCGATTCCAGATCCCCCAAATGCTGGCTCTGATACCCATTCCACCCACTCGCCAGCGTAAACACGCTCTTCAAATGTCCACCCACCGCCAACAGCGGAGCAGTCTCCTGCAACAGTCTGACCGGAAGCGGCACATGCCCGCGCGACCTCCGCACAAACTGTGGTCGCCCTTCCACCACCTGCATCACCGAGTCATCCGCCCTCTGCAGAATCTCTCGATTATGCACCAGGTACGCATCCGCGATCCCACGCAACCGCTCCACGGCTTCATCGTTCGCAATTACGATCGGCTCTTCGCTCAGGTTCGCACTCGTCATCACCAGCGCAGGCAATCCCTGCTCCCGTAGCAGGAGAGCATGCACCGGAGCGTACGGCAGAAACATCCCAAGCCACGGCACGCCCGGAGCGATCCCCGCTGCCAGCCCATGCGATTCGAGCGCACGCAGCAATACAATCGGCCTCTGCGTGCTTGTCAGCAACGCCTCCTCCGCATCGCCAACCTCACATAATCGCCGCACCTCCTCCATGTTTCGCACCATCACCGCCAGCGGTTTTCCAAACCGATGCTTCCGCGCTCGCAGCCGCGCCACGGCCTCCGCATTGGTAGCATCCACCACCAGGTGAAACCCACCGATGCCTTTCACCGCAACAATCTTCCCAGCGAGCAACAAATCAATCGCCGCGCACACCGGCTCCGCTATATCCTTCTCCACACCCTCTGCGTCCAGCAGCCTCAAACACGGACCACACTCCCAGCAAGCATTCGGCTGCGCATGAAACCTGCGATCCCGAGGATCGTCATACTCAGCCTGGCACGCAGCGCACATCGTGAACGAAGCCATGGACGTCTGCGGCCGGTCATACGGAATACTTCGCGTAATTGTGAACCGCGGCCCACAGTGGGTGCAATTGATAAACGGATATCGGTACCGCCGATTTCCTGGATCCAGCATCTCCCGCAAACAATCCGCACACGTAGCTGCGTCCGCTGGAATCTGAGTATTCACTTGCCCACTAGCATCGCTCTCAATAATCCGAAATCCCACCGTCCCAAGAGCTTCTACCTCCTCCACCACCATCGAGTCGATCTGCGCCAGAGGGGGGATTTCTAGTGGCAACCGGCGCAGAAACTGCTCCACCTGCGCAACCTCTCCCTCAATCTCCACCACGACCCCGCCCGTCCCATTCGCCACCTCGCCGCTAAGTTCAAGCTCCGCAGCCAGGCAGTAGACATAAGGTCGAAACCCCACTCCCTGCACCACCCCAGCGATCTTCACCCGCCGACGAACCATCCTGTGATTATCCGCCACATCCGCCTGCGCCATGCACCGCACGCCGTTTAGCAGATCCGTGGCAACTGGTCCCCTGCCAGCATGTCCACGATCCGGTCCGTGCCAAAGCTCGTCCGCATCACCACGCATCCCGGTCGCCTCGACGTCACCGTCCCAATCACCTGTGCACCTGCGCCCGTGTCCACCGTCCGCATCGCTGCCAGTGCAGCCTCGGCGTCCTCCGGTGCGACAATCGCAATCAGCTTGCCCTCATTGGCCACATACATCGGGTCCAGCCCGAACAGCTCGCAAATCCCGCGCACCGCTTCGCTTACCGGAATCCTCCGCTCCTCGAGCGATATCCCCACCTGCGCCGACGCTGCAATCTCATTCATCGCACTCGACAGTCCCCCACGCGTGAGGTCCCTCATCGTCCTCAGTCCCGGAGCCGCCTTCACAATCGTGCGGCAAAGCTCCGTGAGCGGTGCCGAATCGCTCCTCAGATCACCCGACACACTCATCCCCTCGCGCTGGGCCAGAATAGTCACGCCATGTTCGCCAATGGGTCCGCTCAACAAGATCCGGTCGCCCTCCCGAACATACTGCGGCCCCAGCAGTAACCCATCTGGTATCACCCCAATCCCCGCCGTTGTGATAAAAATCTGGTCCCCACTCCCCTTTTCCACCACCTTCGTATCACCCGTGACAATGCTCACGCCCGCCCGCCGAGCCGCCTCCGCCATCTGCTCTACGACGCGGCGCAGCGTCTCCAGCGGCAAACCCTCCTCCAGGATGAACGCCGCGCTCAAATACTGCGGCTCCGCTCCACCTACTGCCAGGTCGTTCACCGTGCCATACACTGCCAATTCGCCAATACTTCCACCCGGGAAGAACAGCGGCTTCACCACGTAAGAGTCCGTCGAGAACGCGACCCTCCCCGGCCCCAGTTGCACCGATGCCTGATCGTTTAACTCATTCAGCACCGGATTCCCAAACGCCGGCAGAAAGATATCCCTCATCAGCGCGGCCGACAACCTTCCACCGCTTCCATGACCCAGCACCACATGCGAATTAATCGGTAACGGTGTCGGGCAGATTATCGCTGGCATCTCGCGAGTGCTCATGCGCTCTCCCCAGTTGCCGCCGCCGGCTGCACCGACGGCACACAGAGGTCTTCGCCCGTCTCGCCGCTATGCCGGCGATACAGATAGTACGCCGCACACGCGCCCTCCGACGAAACCATCGGCGCTCCCAGTGGCGACTCTGGCGTACACCGAGTCCCAAACGCCGAACACTGCTTCGGCTTCGCCAGCCCCTGCAGGATCATTGCGCTGATGCACTCCTTCGGCTCTGCTACTGAAATAGCTTCCAACCCAAACCGCAGCTCCGCATCGAACTCCCGATACGCCGCGGTCAGTCGCAACCCGCTCGCCGCCACCTCTCCCAACCCGCGCCATTTGCGATCGCAAACCTCGTACACCTCGAACAGCAGCTCCTGGGCTCGTTTGTTCCCATCCTCCCGCACATTCCGCCGATACTGGTTCTCCATCTCGAAGCGTCCCTCTTCCAACTGGGCTGCGAGCATCACAATCGCTTCCATCAAATCCACCGGCTCAAACCCGCCGATCACAATCGGCACGTGATACTTCGCCGCTAGCTCTTCATACGCGCTCGTGCCCATGATCGTGCACACATGTCCCGGCGCAATCAGCCCCTGAACCCGGTTATGCGGAGACGACAGCAACATCTCCACTGCTGGCGGCACCAGCACATGCGACGACAGCAAGGAAAGATTCTTTATCCCCTGCCGTTTCGCCTGCCACGCCACCATCGCGTTCGCCGGAGCCGTCGTCTCAAACCCCACACCAAAGAACACCACCTCACGCGTCGGGTTCTCCAGCGCAATCTTCACGCTCTCGGTCGGCGAATACACCATCCGCACATCCCCGCCCAGCGCCTTGACTTGCAGTAGGTCACTCTCCGACCCCGGCACTCGCATCATGTCACCGTACGAAACCAGGATCGTGTCCCGTCGCCGTGCTAACGCGATCGCCTTGTCAATAATCTCCACCGGCGTCACACACACCGGACACCCCGGCCCATGCACCATCTCCATCCCCGCCGGAAGAAGTTCATCGATCCCGTACCGCACCAGCGTATGAGTCTGTCCCCCACACACCTCCATCAACACCCACGGGCGGGTGGCAATCTGCTTCAGCCGTGCCAGTTGCGACCGAAATAGCTTCTCGTCGCGATACTCATCCAGATACTTCATGACGGCTCCCCACTTTTTCTCCGCAGCGCAAAGTCATCCACCGGCGGCGACGTTTCAATCACCAGCGGCGGTCCATCCTCGGGGAACGCCGTCAACTCTCCCTCGAGCATTCCTGCCAGCTCCATATACTCGTAGGACTTGCGTGCCTCGTCCTCATCTACCAGCGAAATGGCATACCCCACATGGACCAGTAGGTACTCGCCCACCGCAGCCTCGGGCAGGAGATCCAGGCAAACCTCGCGCGCGATGCCGCCGAACTGCACCTTGCCCACCAGCACGCCGCCAACATCGTTTCTCTCCAGCAGCTTTCCTGGCACTGAAAGACACATCGTTATCGCCTCGCTGTTCTTCTTCTCGCGGCCGCAACCGCCCGAACCTCTGCTATCTACTGCACCGCAAAGATCTCATTCGCTCGTTCAATCGAGGCCGCGGTCTCGAACCTCTCCAACTCCGTCACAATCAACTCAACGACATCGCTAGCGGCCTTTGCGATCCTCGGCGACATGCTCAGTGTGATCGGCTGATGAGGATCAATCGTGATCGCGAAGAGCACTACCTCACAGTCGCCGCCGAGAATATAGAAGATATCCAGCAAGTCTTTCACACCCACATCATGCGCCGTAAGCGTCGGCGGATACTCGCTTGAAAATCGCGGCGTGATTCTCGTGATCGTTCCCACTGGATTACCGTCCGCTGCCGCATCAATCATCACGATCCGGTCTGCGTTCTGCAACGGCTCCAGCAAGACAAATCCGCCCGTGCCCCCATCCAAGCATCCCACGCCCGCCGGCAAGACGCGATTCTCCAAATCGCGGACCACATGCACGCCCACGCCCTCGTCTCCCATGAGCGTATTGCCCAGGCCCAGCACCAACGTTCTATGCGCGCTATTTTTCACGTTCCTCCGGATTTAGGCGCTTGAACTTCCATCCACTCACCATGGCAGACATCTCCCCGCCACCCTCAACGTAATCGTCGTAAAACACAAGGTAGACGTGCACAACAATGAACAGCACGAAGATCCACAGAACGGCGTGATGCCAGAAACGAACATTCGCATCCCCTCCGAACAGTGGCACAATCCAATCAAATATGTGCGTCAGCCGCAGGGTACTCATGCTGGAATACAGCGCCAGGCCCGTAACGGTCTGAAACAGAAATGCAAGGAAGAGGAAGAAGTAGGACGTTGCGGCCACGATGTTGTGACCGACGTGATATCGTCCGCTCTTCTTAATCTGCAGAACTTCAACGAGAGTCAAATCCCACATGCCTCGCCACTGCGCTCGTGTCAGGGGAAGGAAGTTCCTCCAGGTCGCATAGTGGTTTCCAGCAAAGGCCCAGTACAACCGCAGTCCAGACACCGCTATCACCGCAGAAGCACTGGCGAAGTGGATGAAACGTAGCCACCCAAACCAGTACTGCTGATAGGCTTGCTGCGCGTAAAACGCATGCAACGGGTGACCGATCAGAAATCCGGTAGCGCACAGCAAGACAATTGAGATCGCGGTAACCCAATGGAATAGCCGTACCGGGAACTGCCAAACATAGATCCGCTTGTACCCCGAAGGAGGCGCATCCCCCGTCGGCTTCAAACTGCGTGCGTCAATCACTGGAGTACTCATATCAATCACTCAAAGGAAACGCGGTGAAGGTGACGGCCCTGTGGATCGTACAGATGGACCGCACAAGCCATACACGGGTCAAATGAATGAATCGTACGGAGGATCTCGAGTGGCTCTTCAATATTCGCGACGGGATTGCCGATCAACGCCTGCTCAAACGACGATCGCTGGCCCTTCGCATCCCGAGGCGAGCCGTTCCAGGTAGTCGGAACCACCAACTGGTAGTTATCAATCGCGCCATCTTTAACTTTGATCCAATGGGCCAGCGCGCCGCGCGGTGCTTCTACCAGTCCCACGCCCTCACAATCCGCCGGCCAACTCTTCGGCTCCCAGTTCTCTCCGTTGAACGTGGAAACGTCGTTGCTCTTCACCCTCTCCATCAAATCAGCGAAGAATTCCTTCAGGTACCCCACCGCCAACTCTGCGTCCAGCGCCCGTGCCGCAATCCGTCCCAGCGTGGAGAACATCGCGTCCAGCGGAACGTTCAGTTTACCCAGCGCTGACCCGACAATCTCCTTGACGTCAGCGCGTCCGGCCGCATAGCCAACGATTAGTCGGCTCAGCGGACCCACCTCCATCGCTTGCTCTTTCCACCGAGGTGTCTTCAGGAACGAATATTTCTCGTATCCCTCCAGCGTCTCAAATGGTGGCTTCGGCCCCGTATAGTTCAGGTCCGTCTCTCCGCTCCATGGATGCAGTCCGACATCGTTGCCCCCGGGATAGCTATACCAGGAAGACGAGATGTACTCCTTGATCTCCTGCGTATCCCGCGGATTTACCGGATGAATCGTACTCAGGTCCCGCCCCAATACCACTCCGCGCGGAATCTTGAACGACTCCGGATCGCCATATCCCTTGGTTGGAAACTCACCATAGCTGAGATAGTTGCTAAGGCCGCCGCCATACTTCGTCCAATCCTTATAGAACGAAGCAATCGCCAACACATCCGGAATATAGACCTGGTTGATGAACTCTTCGGCCTGATCGATTAACCCAGCCACCAGGTTCAGCCGCTCCGAATTAATTGCCGATACTTCATTCACATCGATCGAGCAAGGAGCGCCACCCACCAGAAAGTTTGGATGCGGATTCTTGCCGCCAAACACGGCATGGATCTTGACGATCTCCTTCTGCCAGTTCAGCGCATCCAGATAGTGCGCCACAGCAAGCAGGTTCGCCTCCGGTGGCAGCTTGTACGCCGGATGCCCCCAGTACCCATTGGCGAAGATGCCCAGCCCACTTGCCGCCAACTTCTTTACCCTGTCCTGCACCTCGCTGAAGTATGCGGGAGTATTCTTCGGCCACGACGAGAACGATTGCGCCAGCTCCGCCGTCTTCTTCGGATCCGCCTTCAGCGCATTCACTACGTCCACCCAGTCCAATGCCTGCAGATGGTAGAAGTGCACCACGTGGTCCTGCAAATACTGCGTCGTCAGCATGATGTTGCGAATCAATTCGGCCGTCGGAGGCACGCTGATTCCCACGGCATCTTCTACCGCGCGCACGCTAGCTAGACCATGCGCCGTCGTACATACGCCGCACACCCGTTCGCAAAAGGCCCACGCATCGCGTGGGTCGCGCCCAATCAGGATCTTCTCCAACCCGCGCACCATCGTGCCCGCGCTGAACGCATCCGTGATGACGCCGTTCTCGACCACTGCTTCAATCCGCAGGTGGCCTTCAATTCGAGTGATTGGATCAACAACTACGCGTGCCATGGTTCCTCACTGTTCCGTCTGATCGTCTTTATGTGCGTCGCGAATCACGCTCTGCTTGCGAACATTGGTAAGCACAGCATGCGCCCCTACGCCCGCCAGTGTCACCAGGCCGGCCGTCGCCCCGATCGTATCCGCAGTACTCTCAATCCCGAAGCCAGGGAATGATGTCAGGTGCTGATAGAACGGTCCGTTATCCCAGAATCCCGCCTCGCCGCATCCAATGCATCCGTGTCCCGACTGGATCGGATAGCTCGTCCCCTCATTCCACTTCACCACCGAGCAGGCGTTATACGTAACCGGCCCGCGGCAACCCATCTTGTACAGGCAATATCCCTTGCGCGCGTTCTCGTCATCCCACGCTTCGACGAATAAGCCCGCATCGTAGTTCGGCCGCCGATAGCAGGTGTCATGCACACGCCGTCCATAGAACTCCTTCGGACGCCCCTGGTTGTCTAGCTCTGGTACCGCTCCCAGCACCAGCAAATGCGTCACCACGCCCATCATCACATCCGCAATCGGTGGGCATCCCGGCACATTAATCACTGGCTTATCGATCAGCTTGTGAATCGGGGTCGCATGCGTTGGATTCGGCTTTGCAGCCTGCACGCAGCCATTCGACGCGCAATTCCCCCACGCCACCACCGCTGCCGCATCCTTCGCCACCGTCTGCAGAAGCGATTCCGCCGTCTTCCCGCCGATCATGCAGTACACACCGTCGTCCGCTGTCGGTACAGAACCCTCCACCAGCACGATGTACTTGCCCTTGTTATCGCGGATCGTGTCATTGAGGCTCTTCTCCGCCTGGAATCCCGACGCCGCCATCAGCGTCTCCGTATAGTTCAGCGAGATCACGTCGAACAGCACATCCACCACCGTCGGATGCGACGCCCGTAGAAAGCTTTCGCTGCAGCACGTGCACTCCTGAAAGTGCATCCACACCACCGCCGGTCGCGGCTTTGTTTCAAATGCCGAAACAACCTGGCCAACGCTGCTCTTATCCAGCCCTGCGATTACCGCGGCTGCGCTGCAGAACTGAAGGAACTGTCGGCGACTGTATCCCTTCTGCTGCATCGACTGCCAAATCGTCTGTCCCATGACACCCTCGCTCGTAGCTGCAATTGGAGCAACGGAAAAGATCGATTTCGCCGCCCCGAGTTGCCTTAACGCTTGGTCTATAATCGGCCGCGAAAGGGGTAGGCGTATGTGACAGCAATCACCTGGAAGGCGACAGATGAAGCGTAAGCCCGCAACACCGCGGACTACCTCCACCGAGCAAAAGATCGCACCCGCTCCTGCGCCCATCCGATTTCCAGCGCGGAACTGATCTGATCTCAGTTGACTTAAAAATCCACCGTTATGGTCGTGCCCGCTCCCCTGGGCTTCCCATTCAACAGATACGGCAAATACCTACTCGTCGTAGTGCATCAAGCTAAACACATCAATCTCCGGAAACTTGTCCCGCCCCTTCAAGAAATCCAGCTCAATGGCGACCGTCAGCCCAACAATCTCACCGCCCAACCTCCGTACCAATTCAATGGTTGCTTCCATGGTGCCGCCAGTGGCCAGCAAGTCATCGACGATAATTACGCGCTGCCCTGGCAAAATAGCGTCCGAGTGAATCTCAAGCGAATCGCTCCCGTATTCCAGGTCATACTGCACCCGCTCCACAGCAGCGGGCAGCTTCTTCGGCTTGCGAACCGGAACAAACCCCGCATTCAGCCGATAAGCCAGCGCCGGTCCGAAGATAAACCCTCGCGCCTCAATCCCTAGCACCAGATCCACCTTCTTATCGATGTAGTACTGTGCAAAGGCGTCGATCAACTGCGCAAAGCCCGTCTTGTCTTTGAGCAACGTCGTAATGTCATAAAACAAGATCCCCGGCTTCGGAAAATCCGGCACCGCGCGGATCCTCTGTTTCAACGGCTCACAATCAATAGGCTTCGTCATCAAATCTCCTGTACTGGTTAACTTCTCTAAACAGGTGCCGGTTATCTTCTCTTACCAGGCTCCTTCAATCTCAAACGCGCCGAGCGACTCGCCCTCGGCTTCTTCCAACTCATGTTCGATCACAGCATCCACGCGGCTTCCGCGTGACCCCCTGTGCAACTCCGCGCGGAGATCCGCTATCGTCTCCGCGTCTCCTGCCACAACAATTTCCACCTCGCCCGCATCGGTATTGCGTACCCATCCACGCAGCCCCAACTCCGCTGCCTCTCGATGCACAAACCAGCGAAACCCAACTCCCTGCACACGTCCGCGAATAAGAAAGTGATTGACCATTTAGCTTGTCTAGTCTCGCAGAGCACATACCTTCTCGGCAAACCACAAGCACTCAACGCTCCCTCTCATCCGAGGCGTGTAAATTTAGCAACCAACCTCAGGCCTACGGCATCTTTATGAATGAACGATAAAGATGAGCCAACAGTCGTTGAACGATCCCTGTTGTTGCTTTGGACAATGTGAGGACGTAAACGCTGCACGGCTCGGCTTCAATCCGGGATAGCCTCTCTGCGTCCTCCAACCTTTCAGGAGACCTAGAGAAATGAAACACCTTCTTCGCTACTTTGTTCCACTCGCTCTTACCCTTACTGCAATCACCGCTCAAGCCCAGTTCTACAAGATTCATAACGCGGACGTAGCCATCGGTGGCACTGGCCAATTCACCACCACGTTGACCTCCGACGGCTACACTTCTACGGGGGTCAATCAACAGTTCACCACCAACTCCCCCGGTGCCCTGATCTCCTTCCGTGAACATCCTGTCGCCTGGGCTGGCGTTGAGGTCAATTACAGCTACACCCGCTACTCCCAGCGCTATCAGGATTACAACTCCACATCCAACTCAACCACGGGTTACAGCCTTTCGAACGACGTGCATGAGCTCACCGCGGCCTACATGTTTCATCCCCACTTCCTCCATCTGCAGCCCTTTGTAAACGTTGGTGGTGGAGCACTCGACTTCCTTCCCGATGGCACCGTCCATCAATGGCGTTCCGCTGGTCTGCTGGAGACCGGCTTTGACATCCCCACCTCAAACAAGCACTTCGGCTTCCGCGTGCAGGGTCGTTCGCTCTACTACCGGGCTCCGAACTTCGACCATGCTTCCCTCTCCACACACAGCTGGGTCGTCACCGAAGAGCCCTCCCTTAGCGCGTACATCCGCTTCTAACCAGATCAAAGACGAAGGGCGCAGCCATCATCGGCTGCGCCCTTCGTCTTTGCAAACATTTTGACTTACGCGCGGCTCATATACGCGCCTTCTGCCGTATCCACGCGAATCTTCTCACCTTCGTTGATAAAAGGAGGCACCTGCACAACCAAACCCGTCTCCGTCGTCGCCGGCTTCGTCACGGAGCTCGCCGTGGCCGACTTGATCCCCGGCTCAGTCTGCACAACCGTCATCTCCACTGACGTTGGTAGCTCGATCCCGACAGCCTTGCCATCGTGAAAGCTCACTTCAATGAGCAAGTTCGATGTCAGATACTCGACCGCATCGCCCAGCGTATCCCGCTTCAGCGCCGTCTGCTCATAGGTATTCTGGTCCATGAAGTAGTAATCATCGCCGTCGTTGTACAGATACTCCATCTTGATCGAATCCACATGCACGCGCTCGATCGGATCCGGCGACCGAAACCGCTCTGTATACATTGCGCCCGTGCGAATATTCTTCAGCTTTGCCTGGATAAATGCCCGCAGGTTGCCCGGCGTCCGGTGCTCTACGCTGAAGACGAGATGAAGGTCGTCTTTGAATTTGATAACCATGCCGGGGCGCATCTGTGTGGCCGGAATCGCCATAGAAAACTCCTGATTCTTTGGGTAAAGGATGGGGCTCGAGGAAGATCAGCCCAACCCTATGATTGTAGCCTAGCCGCCCCTTTCGCAACCCAACCAAACCCGCCCGCTACGACGAACTGCCCGGATGAAATAGCTTGTAAAAGAAGTGCTTGAACTTGTATCCAAACCCGCGCTTCACCACCGGAGCTGCTACCGGCGTTCCCAGCCCATACGCCTCAATCTGTGCTGGTGTCTCTACCGCGCTAGGTGGCGTCCCCTGGCCCGGCCCATACGCTAACGTGGTCGACACTTGCGTCTGCTTCTCGCCCAACGGAGAATTCCCCACCGGCTCGCTTGTCGCCAGCCCCTCACTCTCCGCTGCTGGGAATGGATGCTCCGCCGCCGCCTTGGTCGCGGCACTCGCATTCGCCGCCACACGCTCAGGCTTTTCCGATCCCGGACAACCGCACGGCGATCGCTCGTTATCCACTACCTCGCGTAGATTCCCGTGCTCGAACAGCACATGCTGCCCCGGCATCAACCGATAGCTTGCCCTCGAGAACGCATCGCTCAGCATCAACACCGGAGCCTTCTTCCCTGCGTTCTCCACACACGTATCTCCATCGCGCGTCACGCGCATGCGCAGGTCATAGCTTCCCTTCTGCTCCACCGAGAACCGTATGTCCGGCGTCAGAATCACATCCTGCTCCTCGCTCGGAGAATGCAACTCGATCGCCCCGCGATCCAGACCGAACAACAGCGCATTGCCCACTCCTGCATGCAGCAAGTGGAACTGGCTCGTCGAGCACACCAGCACCTCACCACCGCGCTCCAGCTTCACCTGCGCGGTATGGTCATAGGCGGTCACACTCGTATTCGACATCAGCCGTGCCCGGTCCCCCTTCACCTCAAGACCGCCCGTCACCAGCGCATCCTTCGTTGCCACCGTCCCCATCACCCGCGCTGCCTGCTGCTGCGCAGACGCGATACCGCCTGCACCAGCGAGAAGAACGATCATTGCACTTCGCATCGTGATTAGCGGCACTCCTCTACTGCTTCAGAAAATTCGCGATCAATTGCTTCCCATGATCGGTCAGAACACTCTCCGGATGAAACTGCACACCTTCCATCGGCAGCGTTCGATGACGCATCGCCATAATCAAGCCTTTGCCGCCCTCATCCGCCACCCGAGCCGAAACCTCCAACTCCTCAGGCAGAGTCTCCTCCTCCACTATGAGCGAGTGATAACGCGTGCACGTCATTGGCTTGGGAAGTCCCTTGAAGATCGTTCGCCCATCATGTTCCACCACGCTCGTCTTCCCATGCATCAACTGAGGAGCCCGCACCACATCCCCGCCAAACGCAGCGCCGATCGCCTGATGCCCCAGGCAAACTCCCAGCACAGGAATCTGTTCCTTCTTCGGCAGGCCTGCCAGGTGCTGGATTAGCGGAATCAGAATCCCCGCATCCTGTGGCGTACAAGGTCCCGGCGACAGAAGAATCCGTTCCGGCCGCATCGCCACAATCTCCTCCGGCGTCACCTCGTCATTCCGACGCACCACCACCTCAGCCCCAAGTTCCCCCATATATTGCACGAGGTTGTAGGTAAACGAATCGTAGTTGTCGAGCACAAAGACCATCACCCCGATAGTTTACCCTGCACCCGGCACGATTAGCCCGTCCCGGGCAACCGCCCACGACGCACACCCCTCCAAATCCGTATGCTCTTCACAAATCCAGCCCGCGCAAAACACTTCGCCGCGATGGTCCTCATCGGCGACGGTGTCATGGCCCTCATCCACCCCGCAGCCGATGCCACCGCCTGGAAGCGGGGTCCCAAGGTGTGGCGCACCCTCATGCGCGGCCTATCCAAGCGCCCCAACCTTACCCGGGCAATCGGCGCCGCACAAGTCGCCGCAGGGGTCTACTGGGCGCTCAAACAAGAAAAGTCTGACTAAGAGGCTCTGCGCAAGTCCTGCGGCCTCGGCCACTTGCTAATCATCCTGCAAGTGGAGCCATAGCCTGCTCGGCCTCTCCAGTTACAGCTCTAAAAAAACAGCGCATCCTACAGCGTATACGAACGCGCTGCAGGATGCGGGGTTGAATAGGTCTGTATGAATTACTGTTTGCGAGGACTGTAACCGAAGGTCACGGATAACATGATGCTTCGGCCGGGAAGGACTGAGACAGCGTCCGCACCCGAGAGCGGAGTTCGGACGAGGTTCGAATTGAATGGATCCGAATAGGTTGTTCCGTTGGCGGTGATGGTGTTGGCGGTTATCGCAGTCGCGATGCTGTCGCCAGTGACGTTGTGTTCGTCGAAGATGTTATTGAAGCTGAGACGGAGTTTGGTGTTATTGAAGCGCGTGTTCCCTCGAATGGTGTAGTTGAGGAATAGGTTGGTGAGGGTGAAGGGAGAGATCGTCGCCTCGTTGTGGAAGGCGCCGTTGTCCAGGCGCTGGGTTCCAACGGTCTTGTTGAAGATGCCCGCATCCCAGGAGCTGTGCTGGTAGGTAAAGCCTTCCGTAAGGATGTCGGAGGGGGTGTTCGCGACCCACAGACCGCCGGGCGTTGGAATGTTGATCGTCGGCGTGGTTGACGTGCAGCCTTTCGCCGAAGGATTGCAATACGTGAGGGCGCTGCCGGTATATTTGGCATTCTCGTAGCTGGCGTTGAGGTAGAGGCTGAGGCCGTGCGAGAGGGCGATGTTGCTTTCGGCTTCAATCCCCTGGCTCAAGGAGGGGGGTGTCGGGTAGTAGACCGGCTCGCCTGTACTTAGTGGCGTGAAGGATGCGTAACCATTGTCGAAGTGGACGTGGAAGTAATCCATGTCGAGCGTCACATTCTTCAGCTTAAGGACCGTACCTACCTGATAGGTGGTGTTCTTCTGCTGCTTCGGTAGAGTGGAGACGGGGGTTCCGGTGGCCGACTGGGCGAAGTCAAAGGTGGAAGAGGGAGGGGTGATGGTGCCGGTCGCGTACTGCGCATAGGCCGACCAGTTCTTCTGAATGCGGTAATTCCCGGCAACCGAGGGGAGAGTCGCGAAGTAACTTCCGCCGTTGGCGATGAACTGCGCCGGGTTGGCATTGGCGCAGTTGGAGACGAAGCAGCCGATCTTGCCACCATTGTCTGCGTACTGCTTGGTGTCAATGGTGAAGTAGGAGAACTTGACACCCGGAGTAATGAATAGCTTCGAGGTGACGTGGTACTCGTACTCAGCGAATGGCTGATAGGTGTCCTGGACGAAGGTCTCCTTGAAGTTGGGAAGAGGAGCATCCAGCCAATGCTGCAGCGGGTCCGCCGGATACTGGTGACGGTTGGTATTCGACCAGTTGTACCACATGCCGGCGCGAAGAACTCCGAATCTGGATGCCTGGCTAAGCTGCGAGGTCTCGCCGTAGGTGCGGTAACTGTTGTACTTGTCTACACCGCAGGTGTATTTGTTCTTGACCAGCGTGCTGCACAGGTTGCTGATCTTGACGCCTAATGGCGCGTAGGTGGTCCCGACAAGAGAGGAGTTATCCGTGATGGGGACAGCATTAGAGTACTTCTCGGAGTTGTCGTAGTTGTAGGTGTAGGGCTTGAACTCCAACAGCCAACCCTTGCCAAACTCCTTATGCACGCCGACGTACTCGAAGTCCGTTGGGACGTGGTAGTAGTTGTACTGGTTGTCGAGGTAGAGCAGCGGATCCGCGTTGTTGGTCAACAGAAAGTTGATTCCGGAATCGGCATACGGAGCGTTCGTCCCAGTGCAGGTGTAGCCGGGCTTAACACCATACATCTGGCAGCGCGTGGCGCTGAAGTTCGGAGTGTTGGCATCGAGCCAGATGACTCCTGAGAAACCAGTGATGGTGGTCCTATCGGAAAGCCTGTACTGGACCTGGATGTCGCCCGCATTGCGCGTCTGGTGGTTGAAGGTCTGGTAGCCGTCTGAGCCCAGGTGATGAACATCTACGTTCAAGTTCAATTTGTGGCCGGGGCCGAAGAAGCCCGAGTCGTACTCTCCGTCAAAGAGCTTGGTGTTGTAGGAGCCGTAAGAGGCGGATCCGCGGATGTTCTGCAAAGGGGAGAAGGGCTTGGAGAGAAGATTGATGGAGCCGCCGAAGGGAGCGTAACCGATGGTGGAGGCCGTACCTGGCGACCGGTCAAAGTCAATGCTGCCAAGGAACTGCGTGGGAAAGAACGCCCAGGAGTGATGCGACACGCTGTTGGTATCCGTCCATGGGATGCCATCGAACTTGATGTCGTATTCGCCATCGGGGAAACCGCGGAAGTAGGTCTTGGACTGGCCGAGACCCACGCCGTTGGAGTTCGTAGTGAAGGTGCCGGGGGCCATCTCGACCGCCTCGCCGTAGTTGGCTACGGGGGACATGAAGTTCTGGATCATGGCGCCGGTGATTTCCGTGCGAGCAGAGGTTTCGGTGAGGATAGCATCCATGGGCGCGAGAGCGGCGGCGATGGAGCCGGTAGCGTCAGCCTCCACGGTTACATCCGAGGACGTGGAGCCTATTTCCAGAGTGACCGAGACGCTATCAGAGTGGTCAGCTGCGATGTGAATGTTCTTGACAGTGGTTTCAGAGAAGCCGGGAGCTGAAACGTCCACGGTATAGGTGCCAATGGGAAGGTCTGCGATGGTGAAGTGTCCCATGGTGTCGGTCGTGGACGTTTTCATACGGCCCGTGGCGTCATTGCGGACGATGATAGTAGCCTTACCAACGAGACCTCCCTTGGCATCGGCGACGTTACCTTCGAGAACCGCGCCAGTGGCCTGCGCGCTAGTCTGAGCATCATCGGCGACGACTGTTTGCATGCTGGACTGAGCGATCGTCACTGAGGCAAACGAGAGAAAGACACACATGATTGCGGCAAACCGGGTCGGAACCTGGAAGATGGCACTTCGATTACGAACGTTCACTTATTTTCCTTTTTCCCTTGCGACGGACGATTGGGCGGGCTGAGGTGCGGCGATGGGCGCCAGACACAGAAGATCTCAAAGCGCAGAGATTTTCGCGTGATGCGTCTGCTGGTGTGCGGGACTTGGTTGCTTGATCCGTGAACATACTGACAGCCGTAGCTGCCGCTTTCCGTTACAGAAGGATGAAGGGAGCGTGAATCCATCCCATGCCTTGTGAAAATCGGGTTCAAATGACCAGATTGTCATTCTGAATTCATGCAAGTGTGGATGAGGCCCGTCAGAGTTCTGACGAACGTAAGATGGAGATCGGCGGCGAAGAGGGAATCGTCCGCAGCTGCGGGGGGAAGTCTCGATGAGCCACAGAAGTAGGTGCAATTTCTTCGGCAGAACGGCTTTGGTTGGGAGCGTGCTGTTCTTACTGGGAAGCGGTGCATTCTACAGAGCCGGACACGGGCAGGCCCCGGCGGTCGCGACCACCTTACCCGAAAAGGTGATTATCGATACGGATATTGGCGATGATGTCGATGATGCGTTTGCATTGGCGCTCGCGCTATCGAGTGAACACGTTCAGATTCTTGGGATAACCACGGCGTGGGGCGACACGGAGCTTCGGGCTCGGCTGGTAGAACGCTTTCTGAAGGAGACCGGCCATGCAGACATCCCGGTAGCTGCCGGTCCAATGACTAAAACAGCGGGGGCACCCTTTACGCAGGCCCGGTGGGCAGAGCAGTTTTCGGAGCCAGCCAAGGGCTGGCCAGATGCCATTGATTTCATCCTGGATGCCGTTCGACGTGATCCTGGAGAGATAACCCTTATCTCCCTTGCGCCTCTCAGTAACGTTGGCGCGCTGATTGAGAAAGACCCTGCGACGTTTCACAAGCTGAAGCGCGTCGTGATGATGGGTGGTTCCATCCGGCAGGGCTATGGCGACCTTGGATATCTGCCTGACAGCGGGCCAAGCGCGGAGTACAACATCAAGATGGATATTCCGGCCGCGAAGGAGCTGTTCGCTTCCGGCGTACCCATCGAGATGATGCCACTGGATTCAACGCAGCTGAAATTGGACGAGGTGTTGCGCGGCGTACTATTTGCACAGAAAACTTCGGTAACGAGTTCCCTCGACGAGCTGTATCAACAATGGGCGGGATACCCGGGCAATGTTACGCCGACACTGTTTGACGCGATGGCTGTCGCGGTCGTGATGAAGCCTTCGCTCTGCCCGGTAACTGCGATGCATCTTCGCATCGACGATCAGGGATTTACTCGCATGGGAGACGGCTTCCCGAATGCGAGCGTCTGCCTGCACTCGGATGCTGACCAGTTCTTCCACTTCTATCTTCCACAGGTATTGGGCTCGTCGAATAGGAAGTAAACCGTCGCACGTGGTGCAGATCCTTAGACGCGTTGGGCCTTCGGTGGCGAGATCAGAATTGGCAGAAGGATAGATACGGCCATGACGCCCGCAATGATGTGGAGACCGCTGGCGTACGATCCACTGGCCTCGCGCAGATGCGCGATAAGCAGAGGACCGAAGGCGCTGGCAGTTCCCCAAGCGGTGAGCATCAGGCCATAAATAGGCCCGACATTCTTTGATCCGAAGTAATCCGCGGCGAACGCCGGCATCGTACCGAAACCTCCGCCGTAGCACATCAGAATAATGAAGGACACGGCAGTGAGAATGGCGACGGAGGCAAGGTTAGGAAGCATCCAGAAAAGGCCAACCTGCAGGACAAACATGACGGCGAAGGTCCATCGCCGGGTGATGGCATCGGAGATCCAGGCCCAGAAGATGCGCCCAGCGGCGTTGCCGATACTCACAATGCCAACCATGCCGGCGGCGACCAGAACGCTTGCCTTTGCGATCTCCTGGAACATCGGCGACTCCTGCGAGATGAGCGAAATGCCCGCAGAGGTATTGAGAAACAGAAGCAGCCACAGAGCCCACCATTGCCAGGTGCGGAGTGCATCCCCCAAGGTGTAATCCTTTGCCGCTCGCTGTAGATTTTCTGCGGCGGTTGGCGTCCATCCCTCTGGCTTCCAGCCATCCGGGGGATTCTGCATAAAATATCCTGCTGCCATCGTGATGATCAGATAGACCACACCGAGGTAAGCGAAGGTATGCAGGACGCCGACATGCTGGATGAGGCGAGTGGCTGCAGGGGCGGTGACGAGCGCTCCTGCGCCGAATCCTCCAACAGCCACGCCGGTGATTAGGCCTCGGCGGTCGGGAAACCATTTAACCAGGACGGCGATGGGAACGATGTATCCGAAGCCAAGACCAATGCCGCCGATGACTCCATAGCTGAGATAGAGCCACCAGAGCTTAAATGCGGAGAAACTGGCGAGAAATACTCCGAGCCCGTAGAGGAATCCTCCGGTGAGCGCAACTGTGCGCGGTCCTACCTTGTTCAGCCACAGACCGCCGAAGAAAGCCGATACGCCAAGGACGAAGATGCAGATAGTGAAGGTGAGAGTGACGTCCGAGATGGACCAATGAAATTGCTTGACGAGCGGCGTGCGGAAGACGCTCCACGCGTAGACCGCGCCAAGGGCCATCTGCAAGAGAAATCCTGCTGCAGCGATGCCCCACCGATTCTGGTTCGACATATAAGCCTCCTGCCGCATTCTCGTTGTAAGAATTGGTCCGCCGATTAGGGCGTCCACGAGTGTGATGCATTACGGGCGCGTCAGGAAGCGTAGTGGAGGGGTAAAAAGGGCGACGGAGGGAATCCGTGCCAGCGAAGAACCCAGGTTTCGACGATCTCCTCGGCATAGATCAAGCCAATCTCCCGCCAGCCGTACTCCGGTGGCCAAGGCGCGGCGTGCTCGCTCCAGCGAAAGCGATAGTGCTCCAGAATCAAGCCGGCGCGGGGAAGGTGACTGGGAGAACTGACAACTTCAGCGCTGGTCCAGTTCTTTTGCTGCATAATTTGGTTGCTGAAATAGATGTTCTGGATCGTGTTTTGAGATTGCTCCTCGACGGTGATGGCGGCGGCGGGAACTCCTTGTTGTTCGGCAAGCGTCGCCATCACCTCACTTTCGACCCACTGATTCTCGGTCGGGCCTCCGGTGAAGAGCATGTGGCTGGCGCGTCCGGCTTTGAACTCCTTGACCCCCTCGGTAACGCGCTCGCGCTCTTCGGGCGAGATCTGTCCGTTGAGCAATGCTGGGCAACCGAGCACAAGAATCACGTCGAAGTGCGTCAGATTGGAGTTGTGCGTGGGAACTGTCTCAAACGTCACAAGGAAGAGGATCAAACAGAGAATGATCAGCAACCCAAATCCCGCAAGCAAACGCTCGATCCATCGCAACATGCACTCTCCGTTGGGTAAGACTATAGACCGGCGACGAGGGTCGATTGGTGATCCGCGATCAGCTTGCGGTACTCCAGGAGCATGTTCAAGCGCCAGCGCACAATCATTCCGAAGGCGAGTACAAAGAAGAGAGCGCCAGACTGCTCAACGGTAAGCAGGGTGTCGAAGTATCCTCGGGCAAGGATCCTGACAGCCGCTAACACCAGGATGACGCTAAAGAAAGCGGTCGAGCGCTGCATCATGATGGCGTCGCCCTGTCGCACAAGGCGCGAGGTCTTGAGCAGCGGGTATGCGAGAAGAATGGCGCCGATCAAGAATGCCGCAACTCCCCAGATCCAGGGGATCCGAAACGCGGGGACGATGAACATCGAAAATCCCGTCGCCATACCTAGAGGCGGGATCACGATCTTCTTAGTAGAAACGGCGGTACGGCCTTCGCGAACCCTCCAGACGAGTACAGCAGCCAGGCCTACCAGCGAACCAATGATCGAGAGCTTGTTAGGATGAAACATCTTCTTCATGATAGCCGGTCAACCATTGGCGGCAGCACGCTTGCGGAAGTTTAGGACAGATTCGATCGGTCTCATGGTGCTTTGACCGGCATTGCTGTGATACCGTGAAGCGATCCAAGATGCCTAAATCAGCGTGCACGTTGAAGTGGAACATTCCTGAACGCAAACGCAGGCCGAAAACTCTAGCGACGGCCAGGGCGGTGGGCTGCGTATGGTTTGCCGCCAGCGTTATTTGTGTGAGCCTCGCGGTTTGCGCAGCTGCTCAACAATCAAGCACGGCTCCAGTGATTCAACCGGGGGCGCCGGGCACCCCAAGCAGGACACTTCCGGCTTCCACAACTGGCGTCGTGCCGCAGGATTCGCAGGCTGATATCGAATTCATGCAGGGCATGATCATGCATCATGCGCAGGCGGTGGAGATGACCGCGCTCATCCCGTCACACACCCAGAATCCGGAGATCCGGAGACTTGGCGCGCGCATCAGCCTCTCGCAGTCGGACGAGATGAAGTTCATGAAACGATGGCTGGCAGTGCGGAATCAGCCGGAGTCGATGGCCATGCCCGGGATGCCGGATATGGACATGAATGGCAAGCCCATGCATGCCATGCCAGGCATGTTGACGCCGGAACAGATGAAGATGCTGCGTCATGCAAGCGGAGCCAGGTTCGATTATCTATTTCTAACCGGCATGATCCAGCACCACAATGGTGCGCTGATCATGGTCAATGATTTATTCAATCACGCGGGGGCCGGCCAGAATGCCGAACTATTCGACTTCGCGACCGATGTGGATAATACGCAGCGCGCCGAGATACAAATTATGCAGAACCTGTTGAAGGAGAGACCATGAACCGTTTCCATGCCCACGCCATTCGTTTTGCCACTGCAGCGTTTGCACTGGCCCTGCTATCGGTCCCGCCGACTGAGCTGACGGCCCAGGCTCCCGCTGCAAAGCCGGCACCGGCGGAAGAGAATCCATTTGCTCCGCCACCAGCTACCCCGCTACCCCCGGGGATGACGGGATCGACGACTAACGATCCCCGCGTGGGATTGAAAGCTGGACTGTACGATGCTGGCGAGGCAGCCATGGGCATGGAGCATCTTGACTTCCTCAAGAAGCCGAATGCGTTTCAGCTTTCGTCTACGAACCCGGATGATCCCTCCGTGCAAAAGGCACTGGGGCTGCTGGGCGTCGGCAACAGCGCGAAGATGCCAAAGCGAATGCAGCTTGTGCTTGCGGGGCTGGCCTTTGCAAACTCCGACTTCGCGTTCCAGGGGACGCATCTCTTCCAGGGAAATTTCTATGGCGTGAATTTCTATGACATCTCAGATCCTTCAAAGGTTTCGCTGATCACCTCGCTCGTGTGCCCCGGCGGCCAAGGCGATGTCTCGGTCTACGGACATCTTCTGTTCATGTCTGTGGAGATGCCAAACGGACGACTGGACTGCGGCACTCAGGGTTTTCCAACACCGCCTCCTCCCGCAGTTGGCCATGAGAAAGAGCATCAGCTTCCGGCTGCGAGCCCGGATCGATTTCGCGGTGTGAGAATCTTCGACATATCGGACATCAAGAATCCCAAGCAGGTCGGAGCTGTGCAGACCTGCCGAGGATCGCACACCCATACACTGGTCATCGATCCGAACGATAAGGACAATGTCTACATTTATGTTTCGGGGACATCATTCGTGCGACAAAAGGAAGAGTTGGAGGGCTGCTCAGCGGAGGCCCCCGAAAAGGATCCGAATACGTCGCTCTTCCGCATCGATGTGATCAAGGTCCCGCTGGCGGCGCCGCAGGAGGCGAAGATTGTATCTAGCCCGCGGGTCTTTATGGACCCACGCAGCGGCGCGCTGAACGGTCTGAACAACGGCGGCAGCCACGGCGAGGACAAGCCAGCAGACACCAACCAGTGCCACGACATTACCGTCGATTCGTCGCTGGGACTAGCGGCCGGAGCATGCTCAGGCAATGGCATCCTGCTGGACATCAAGGATCCCGTACATCCGAGGCGCGTGGATGCGGTGAACGATCCGAACTATTCGTATTGGCACTCCGCAACGTTCTCTAATGATGGAACGAAGGTGGTCTTCACGGACGAGTGGGGTGGCGGCATCCAGCCACGCTGCCGTCCGACCGATCCGATCAAGTGGGGAGCGGACGCCATCTTCACGTTGAAGAATGACCACCTATCGCTCGCCAGCTATTACAAGATGCCGGCAGCGCAAAGCCAAACAGAGAACTGCGTTGCTCACAACGGCTCTCTGGTCCCGATCCCCGGGCGTGATGTCGAGGTGCAGGCGTGGTATCAGGGAGGCATTTCGGTGATGGACTTCACCGACCCCGCACATCCCTATGAGATCGCCTACTTCGATCGGGGACCTATCGATCCGAAAATGCTGATCCTTGGTGGCTATTGGTCAGCATACTGGTATAACGGCTTCATCTATGGGTCGGAGATTGCGCGTGGGCTGGACGTCTTCCGGCTGGTGCCCAGCAAATTTCTGACGCAGAATGAGATCGATGCGGCGAATCTCGTGCAGTTCAGCGAACTCAATGTGCAGAACCAGCCGAAGATCACATGGCCAGAGAAATTAACTGTCGCGCGCGCATATCTTGATCAGCTACAGCGCTCCAAGGCCCTTCCAGCAGAACGGATTGCCTCGCTGGACAAGATGATCGTCCACACCCAGAGCTCGCACAACAATAAGAAGGACCTGGCGAAACTGCACGCGATGGCGGCTTCGATTGAGACTGACGCGTCCAGCGCCACAGACGCGGCGGATGCGAAACGGCTTCACGCGCTCGCACAGATCCTCGATCATCCTGAAGCGTGAATCCTTGCAGAGCCCAAACCAGAACGCCTCCCTTGTGGGAGGCGTTCTGGTTTGCAGATCAGTTGCATGCACTAGATGGATTGATTCAACACCCGATTGAGGCGCTGCACAAAGTTAGACGGATCTTTTAGCGGCACGCCTTCCAGCAGGAGAGCTTGATCGAAGAGCAGCCAGGCAGCGTCGGCTATCTTGGCGTCTTCGGGGTTGGCGAGGAGTTTTTTGATGATCTCGTGATCTGGGTTGATCTCGAGCGTTGGCGTAGGCTCGGGAATCTCCTTCTGCCCCATGGCTCGCATCATCTGGCGCATGCGGGCGCTCGGCTCGTCCTCGTCGGACACGATTACCGATGGGCTGTCGGCGAGACGCGAGGAGGCGCGCACTTCTTTGACCGCATCGCCCAGAGTCGCCTTGATCTTCTCGATCAGAGGCTTGAGCTTTTCGGCTTGTTCGGCGGTCTTCTCCGTGGCAGATTCGTCCTTGAGTTCTTCGCCAATGGCCGACTTGTTGACCGACTTTAGGTCGATTTCACCATACTTATCAACGGTCGAGAAGACAATCTCGTCGATCTCGTCGTCGAGGAGGAGAACCTCGATTCCCTTCTTCTTGTAAATCTCGAGCAAAGGCGAGTTGCGAAGCATACTCTCTGCGCCGCCGGTGATGTAGTAGAGCGCTTTTTGTTCAGGCTCCATACGTTCCTTGGCTTCGGCGAGAGAAGTCAGGCCCTCGACTTTTGTTGATTTGAAGCGGACCAGATCGAGAAGGGTCTCGCGGTTGGCGAAGTCTCCGTACAGGCCTTCCTTGAGCGGACGATTATATTCGGCGATGAACTGTGCGTACTTCTCCTTGTCATTGGCCGCAATGTGCTTCAGTTCGGAGAGGATCTTCTTCACACTGGAAGTCTTAATGCTGGTGAGGACCTTGTTCTGCTGCAAAATTTCGCGCGACACGTTGAGCGGCAGATCTTCCGAGTCGATGATGCCGCGGACAAACCGTAAGTACTGCGGCAGCAGTTCCCTGGAGTCATCCATGATGAAGACGCGCTTTACGTAGAGCTTGATTCCGCCCTTGTAATCCGCTTGGTAGAGATCCAATGGAGCCTTCGCCGGGATGTAGAAAAGTGTCGTGTACTCGAGTGTGCCTTCGGCGCGGGTATGAAACCAGAAGAGGGGATCTTCATAGTCACCCGTGATGGATTTGTAGAATTCCTTGTACTCTTCGTCCGTCAGCTCGGACTTCGATCGCTGCCACATCGCGCTTGCAGCGTTGACCTGCTCGGTGACGCGGGACTTGATGGACTCCTTCTTCTCGGCGTTCCACTCGCTCTTGTCGTAGGTCAGGAAGATGGGAAAAGCAATGTGATTGGAATACTTCTTGACGATCTCCTGCAGACGCCAGGAGTTAGCGTAAGTCGAGCCCTCTTCGTTGAAATGGATGAGAACAGTGGTGCCGGCGGCCGAACGGGCTTCGCCGCCGGTAACTTCTTCCAGGTCGAAGCCGGTCTTTCCGTCGGAGGTCCATTTGAACGTCTTGTCTTCGCCCGCCTTGCGCGAGAACACTTCGACCTTGTCGGCCACCATAAAGACGGAGTAGAAGCCGACGCCAAATTGGCCGATGAGGTTGGAGTCTTTCTTTGCATCCCCGGACAGTTGGGCGAGGAAGTTCTTCGTCCCCGAGCGGGCAATCGTACCGAGGTGGGAGACGAGGTCTTCCTCATTCATGCCGATCCCGGTGTCGGAGATGGTGAGGGTCTTCTTTTCCTCGTCGAGCGAGAGGTCGATGCGCGGCGCGTCGATACCGTTGCCGACGAGTGCCTTGTACTTGTCGTCGGTGAGGGTAAGATGGCGCACCTTGTCTAACGCATCGGAGGAGTTGGAGATGAGTTCGCGGAGGAATATCTCCGGGTGAGAGTAGAGCGAATGGACGATGAGTTGAAGGAGCTGGCTTACTTCAGTCTGGAACTGTTGCTTTGACATATCAGTATCAATTATTGCCCCAAAAAGTCGCCACGGGAAGAGGGGGATTCCCGGCATGAAATTCTTGGCAATCTAGATGTCCTTAGCTATGGTGGACAGCGTACTCGGGCTGAACCCTAAAACTTGTAAATAAGAATAAGCGCGCCGATCGTTACCAACGCTGCCAACACAGCAGCCAGGTTCATATCCACCTCGATCACCCGTCCTCCCAACGCCACCCGCACTGGCGGAATCCCGTTGGGATCGGATAGCGTTCCACCGAATCGACTCTTGGCGGCGAGCGATAGCATGAACGCAAGGGAAGACAAACTCGCCAGCAGCAGCGCCAGGTAGAACCCCAGCGCCTCACCCACGAACCCGCTCCATAATAGGCCCAGTTCTACGACTGACTGAAGCGCGATCGTCAACGTCTGCCACACCACATGAAATCGAGCATGGCCAAGCCACTTCGGGTTTGTTGCATGCGTCCGATTCAGATCAAGCGCGATCGTCGCAATCCCCTGGATGCCGCATAGTAGCGAGAGCCCAATCCTAGCAACACACCGATGATCCAAGCCCCACTCCTACACTGTTGCGCCGCACTAGGTTATCCAGCCAACGCTGAGAGAATTTGCCCGTTCTGGTTCTGAAATTCCGGCGCACACGGCAGCATAATCACCAGCCGCGCTCCACCCTCGGGCCGATTCGAAGCCGTCACGGTTCCTCCATGCGCTCGCACCACCGCCTCCACAAACGCCAAGCCAAGTCCGTGTCCGGTTGATCCTCGACTCTTTGTCCGTTGTTCAAACATGGTGTGCTCCACCTCTGCAGCGAACCCCGGCCCATCATCTTCCAACGTCAGCATCGCCTCATCCTTTTCAACCTGCAAGCAGATCACCACGGTACACGATGCCGGCAGATGTTTAAGCTCATTGTCCAGCAGATTTGCGACCGCGCGATGCACCAGCGCAGCATCCACAAACACCTTCACTGTCCCGCCACTGCGCAACTGCATCCGCAAGCCACGCTCGGACATGCACGGTTCGTAAAGATCCATCATCACGCGCATCATCTCGTCCAGGTCGATGGTGGACCTTGTCAATCGCAGCGCATCCGCTCTCGCTTCCGCCACATCCAGCGACGTATTCAGGAAATCGGTCAACCGGTCAAGTTCGTCGATCGCCGAAACGATCATCGGCTCCCTTTGCGAAATCTGGCCACCCTCTGAAAGTGACATCTCGAGCTTCCCTCGAATCGCTGTTAGCGGACTGCGGAGATCGTGGGCAAGTGAATCAGTGATGGTGTGCAACTGGTGTACGGAACTCTCGATCCGGTCCAGCATGCGGTTGAGCGTCAGCGACAGCTGGCCAATCTCGTCGTTATATTCTGTCGTCGGGACACGTCGGCTTAGGTCCGATTCGCCAATCCTCGACGCCGCTTGCGTGATCTCCCGAACGTGGCCCAACATCCTTCGCGTCGTATAAAACACGATCCCAAATCCGAAGAAAACAATCAGAAGGCCGAGCGACAGGAAGCGTAGCCGCAAACTGCGCAGCACGCGCAACTCGTCTCGCTCCGATAACCCCAAGTAGATGAAACTTCCATCATCGATGCGCGCAGCGACCACTCGAAACGGTATCGGGAAACCCTTCACCTTGAGATGAAAGGGAACATCCACCGCGACGTTGCTGGCTCGGATTGCTGCCAGGTTCTCCACTCCATCGCCTGCTCCCACCCATAGCCTCGCAGGCCCAGTCGGCTCAGCCTGCAGGAAAAACACCGAATCATTCTCTGCACCCTCGTCGCGCTCGTCATGGGACTTATTGGGAACTTCCTTGCTCGCCAGCTCGGCCACCTCGCTAACAACGCGGTCGTACAGCCGATCCTTGGGCGTGCGCTCGGCAACGTCGCCCAGCACCTCCACCTCACCGGAGAGCCACGCATCGCTGCGCCGCTGAATATCATTCGCAACAAACCGATGCAGTCCCGCGAAGACCAGCGTCGTGCCAAATGCGAACGCCAGCGTAGCCCATAGCGAAATCCGCCATGCCGCGCTGTGCAATCCCTTGTTCTCAGGCTTTGAGTACATACCCGACACCTCGCAGCGTCTTGATGAGCGGCTCCCGCCCCTCTGTATCGACCTTACCCCGAAGCCGGTAGATATGCACGTCCACCACGTTTGTATCCGGCTGAATCCTCATCCCCCACACCTCAGCCAAAAGCATCGATCGAGTCACTACTCTCCCCGCATGGCGGCACAGATACTCCAGAAGCACGAACTCCTGCGGGCTGAGATTCAGCACCTCGCCTCCGCGCGAAGCTCTGCGCCGCAGTAGATCGAGCTCCAGGTCTCCTACTTGCAATGTTGTCGGACTTGCCCCTGCCGACGCATTTCGTTTCAGCAGATTTCGCAGGCGCGCCAACAACTCAGCCAATGCAAATGGTTTCGTCAGATAGTC
>Ga0302150_10000071_pt1 | contig 40124 bp, 33 predicted proteins | sample I_Bog_N1_2_FD_198635 | JGI IMG/M metagenome (GOLD analysis project Ga0302150, IMG submission 198635) | Peat permafrost microbial communities from Stordalen Mire near Abisko, Sweden - I_Bog_N1_2 | ecosystem: Environmental > Terrestrial > Soil > Wetlands > Peat | place: Sweden: Abisko, Stordalen... | reverse complement strand
GTTGGCGGCGACTCCCCCGCTGACGAGCAGGCCGCGGGCTCCAAAGTGTTCGACGGCGGCGAGCGTGGAGCGGGTCAGATAGTGGGTGACTGCGGCTTGGAAGCTGGCGATGAGGTTGAGGGTTTCGGCGTCGAAGTGGGCGAGCGCCGCAGCCAGGGATTCGGGGTTGGAGGGCTTCGCGTGGATGAGGTTTTCGGCTCGGAGGGCCGCGGCGCGGGTTTCGACAGCTCCGCGCATGTTGTGGAGCTCGGTGTAGCGGCGGACGGCAGTTTTGATGCCGCTGAAGGAGAGGTCGAAGCGCGTGGGGTCGTCGCCGGCTGTCAACGTTGCTTCTCGGGAGAGCTTGGGTGCGGTATTGCCAGAGGCCTTGGTCTTGATCTGGGCGAAGGTGAAGGGGACGGCCTTGGGGTCTCCGTGGGGCGCGAGCGCGTCCATCCAAGGGCCGCCGGGATAGGGTAGGCCGAGCAGCTTGGCGACCTTGTCGAAGGCCTCGCCGGCGGCGTCGTCGAGGGTCTTGCCGACGTTTCGGTAATGCCAGGTCTGCTGGGGGGTGCGGGTGGCGAGGTAGAGGTGGGTGTGGCCACCGCTGACGACGAGCGCGAGGAGGGGGTTTGCGTCGGCAAATGCGGTTTGCATAAGGACGGCGTGGATGTGGCCTTCGAGGTGGTTGACGGCGATCAGCGGGAGGTCAGCGCCGAATGCCAGAGCCTTGGCGAAGCTTATGCCAACGAGCAGGGCACCAGCGAGGCCAGGGCCTTCGGTGACAGCTACGGCAGCGAGATCGGTGTAGCGGACACCTGCTTGCTGCATGGCCTCGCGGACGACAGGGACGATGGCGCGGAGGTGTTCACGAGAGGCGAGTTCCGGAACAACGCCGCCATAGTTGCTATGGATGAGCTGCGAGGCGACGACATTGGAGAGGACTTCGTGCCCCTCGCGGACGACCGCTGCGGACGTCTCGTCGCAGGAGCTCTCGATACCGAGGATAAGCGTTCCGGACACGAGGTCTATCGTACTAGGGAGGGGGAAAGAAACAGCAATCGAGCTATGTCGAGACTGGAGAGCGAGCACTACGTTGCAGCGTTTCGGATTGTGCGCCGGCTGCGGGCGCTGGGGCATATGGCGTACTTTGCGGGCGGATGCGTTCGCGATCTTCTGCTCGGGGTGGTGCCGAAGGACTTTGATGTGGCGACGTCGGCGACACCCGAATTGGTGTTAGCGGCATTTCCGCGGACTGAGTCGGTGGGGGCGCACTTTGGGGTTGTGCTGGTGATCGATCAGCACGCGCATACTCGGGTGACGACCGAGGTGGCAACGTTTCGGCATGACGGTGCGTACACCGATGGACGGCGTCCGGATGCGGTACGGTTCTCGCTGGACCCGCGCGAGGATGTGCTGCGGCGAGACTTCACGATCAATGGGCTGCTGCTGGATGCAATGGTGTACGAGGCCGGAGATCGGCTGGAAGACTGCGTTTTGGACTACGTGGGAGGACGCGGAGATCTGCACGCTGGGCTGGTGAGAGCGATCGGTGAGCCGAAGCTGCGTTTTGAGGAGGACAAACTGCGGATGCTGCGTGGGGTGCGGTTTGCGGCGCGGCTGGAGTTCATATTGGAGCGACGGACGCTGGATGCAATCAAGCAGCAGGCGGCCACGATTCATGTGGTGTCGGCGGAGCGGGTGCGCGATGAGCTGACAAAGATTCTTACTGAGGGTGGAGCTCGGCGAGGATTTGAGCTGCTGGACCATACGAAGTTACTGGCTGAGATATTGCCCGAGGTGAAGCGGATGCAGGGCGTCGAGCAACCTCCGGAATATCATCCCGAAGGCGACGTGTGGGTGCATACGCTGATGCTGCTGGAACAACTTCCGGCGGAGGCTAGCCCGACCTTGGCGTGGGGGATGCTGCTGCATGATGTTGGGAAGCCAGCGACGTTTACGCCTCCAGATCCGGCGAGACCGGGGGATCGGATCCGGTTCAACGGGCATGTGGACGTGGGAGTCGCGGTGGCACGGACGATCCTGACGAGGCTGCGGTTCAGCAATGAGGACTGCGAGCAGATCCTGGCGTTGATTAAGCACCACATGCAGTTTGGCGATGTAATGCAGATGAAGCAGTCCACGCTGAAGCGATTTCTGCGGATGCCGAAGTTCGAAGAACATCTGGCGCTGCATCGAGCGGACTGCCTGAGCTCGCATGGAAAGCTGGACATGTATGACTATGCGAAGACGCACCTGGAGGAGATGGGCGAGGAGCAGATTCGGCCGAAGCTTTTGTTGACGGGCAACGACTTGATTGCTGCCGGCTACAAGCCGGGGCCGGGGTTCAAGGCTATGCTGGAGGCGGCGGAGGATGCGCAACTGGAAGGATCGGTGAAGACCAAAGAGCAGGCGCTGCGGCTGGTCAGGGAGAAGTTTCCGGAGTAGACGCGGCCTGGTAGAAATTTATTTGCGTAGTGCTCGGAGCGGGGTACACTTCCGTAAATCCAATGTAGTTCAATGAAGGAGTGCTGAGATGGAAGAGGTAGCGGGGCTTTCGCAGGTGGAGCGCGTCGTCGATACATTTGTGGCGCCGAGCAAGACGTTTCGAGATATTCTGCGCAGCACGAGTTGGTGGCTGCCCTTTCTGTTATTGGTCGTTGTGACGATGGGGTCGACGTTCGCGATCGATCAGAAGATTGGTTTCGATCGGGTGGCGGAGCAGTCGATCACGCAGAGCTCGTCGGCCGAGGAGCAGATGGCGGCGCTGCCGGCACAGCAACGGGCTGCGGCGATCCACCGGATCGCGGTGGGCCAGAAGTATGGGTCGTATGCCGCGGCCGTGATTATTTTGATCTTCGTGGCGATTGTTGCGCTGTTGAACTGGGCGAGCCTCAACTTCGGCATGGGAGCGAAGACTACCTTCAGCCAGAACTTTGCGGTGTGCATGTATGCGGGACTACCTAAGATCTTTATTGGCCTGCTGAATATTGTGTTCGTCTACGCGGGCGTGAATACGGAGAACTTCGATCTGAATAATCCGGTGGGCACGAACATCGGGTATTACCTGACGAGCTCGCCGCATTGGGTACAAACGGCAGGCAGCTTCTTCGACATCTTCGGCCTCTGGACGCTGGCGCTGACAGTCATCGGGCTGGCGATTATCTCGAAGAAGAGCAAGGGGCAGGCTGCCATTGTGGCGGTCGGTTGGTGGCTGCTCGGGCTGCTGGTATTGACGGGAGTTACGGCAGCGCGCGGATAATTATTGTTCTCTGCATGCGAAGAGGCCCGGCGCATTTGCCGGGTCTCTTGCGTTGCGTGTTGTTACTTGGCGATGAACTCGAGCAATGCCGTGTTGACCTCGGTTGCGTGCGTCCAGTTGAGCCCGTGGGGACCACCTTCGACGATGTGGAGTTGAGCTCCGGGATGAGGGCGGCGGTGCGTTTGCCGGTGGCTTCAATGGGGAGGATCTGGTCGGCATCGCCGTGGATGACAAGGGTGGGAATTTTGATCTGGGCGATGTCGGCACGGAAGTCCTCAAGCCAGGCGTCAACGCAGTTGAGGAAGGCATGGTAGCTGGAGGCCGTGGCGATGTTGAAGCTGGCGTGGATGGCGGCGTCGGAGATGTCGGTTCCGCCGACCAGCTTCTTGTTGTAAAAGTTCTTGAGGAAGGTGTCGAGGAAGGCGAAGCGATCGGCCTCAATGCCTTGCTTGATGCCTTCGAAGACCTTGGGGTCCACGCCTTCGGGGTTGTCGGCGGAGTGCCGGAGGGCGGGGACGATCGAGGCCATAAAGACGGCCTTTGTGACGCGGCCGGGTTCGGCATACTTGCCAAGGTATCGGGCGACTTCCCCTCCTCCCATGCTGAAGCCGACGAGCGTAACGTCGTGGAGATCGAGAGCTTCGATCAACTTGTAGGTGTCGGTGGCGAGGGTGTCGTAGTCGTAGCCGAGGCTGGGCTGCGAGGAGCGGCCAAAGCCGCGGCGGTCGTAGGTGATGACGCGATGACCGGATGCGAGCAGGGCAGCCGCCTGGCGTTCCCAGGAGGCTCCGCTGAGCGGCCAGCCATGGATGAGCAGAACCGGCTTGCCGGTGCCGCGATCTTCATAATAAAGCTCGATGTCTGCGCTGTTTTCTTTGCCAACGTTGAGGTATGCCATGATGCGATTCTCCTGTAGGAATGGCTGATTCGTCTTGTTGGATGCGATGAGACGAGAAAAGGCCCGGCGCGATGCCGGGCCTTGCTGCGATTAACGAACGTTTGATCTGCGCTGTGCTATTCGGCTCCCCAACGCTTGAAGACCAGAGAGCCATTCGTCCCTCCAAAGCCAAAGCTGTTGGAGAGAGCGTAATCGATCTTGGTCTGCTGCGGTTTGTTGGGAACGTAGTTCAGGCGGCAGGCCGGATCGACATTGTCCAGGTTCATGGTGGGAGGCGCGATCTGGTTCATCATGGCCATGATGGTAATGCCGGCTTCGAGGCCGCCAGCACCTCCGAGTAGGTGTCCGGTCATGGACTTGGTGGAACTGACCAGCAGTTCGTGGTTCAGGGCTCGTTCGCCAAAGACGTTTTCAATGGCCTTGGACTCGAGCGCGTCACCGACGGCGGTCGAAGTGGCATGGGCGTTGACGTAGTCGATCTTGTCGGGCGTGATGCCAGCCGACTTGAGGGCCGCGTTCATGGCGCGGCGGCAGCCATCCCCTTCGGGAGCCATGCCGGTCATGTGGTAGGCATCGCCGCTCATGCCGTAGCCGATGATCTCGGCGAGGATGTTGGCTCCGCGTGCCTTGGCGAACTCGAGTTCTTCAAGCACGAGAATGCCAGCGCCCTCACCGCACACAAAGCCGTCGCGATCTTTATCGAAGGGGCGGCAGGCGTGGGTGGGGTCGTCATTGCGGGTGGAGAGGGCCTTCATGGCGGCAAAACCGCCAACCGAGAGTGGAGTGATCGCGGCTTCCGCGCCCCCGGCGATCATGGCGTCGGCATCGCTGCGCTGGATGATGCGGAAGGCGTCGCCAATGCTGTGCGCGGAGCTGGTGCAGGCAGTGGCGGTGGCCTCGTTCGGACCCTTGGCGCCGTACTTGATGGACACATGCCCGGCGGCGAGGTTAATGATCGTGGCGGGAATGAAGAAGGGCGAGATCTTGCGCGGACCGCCGTTCATCAGCGCGGTATGTTCGCGCTCGATGACGTCGAACCCGCCAATGCCGGAGCCGATATGGACGCCAATGTTTTCGGCGTTTTCCGGGGTGATATGCAGGCCGGAGTGCTGCATGGCCTCCTGCGCGGCAGCCATGGCGAAGTGGATGAAGCGGCCCATCTTGCGGGCCTCCTTCTTGTCCACGAAGTTATGTACGTCGAAGTCCTTGACTTCGGCGGCAATGCGGACCGAGTGACCGGTGAGATCAAACGCAGTGATCTCAGCCATGCCACTCTTCCCGGCGAGCAGGCCCTCCCAAATTTGCGGAGCGGTATTCCCCACCCCGCAAAGGAGGCCCATGCCCGTTACAACGACACGACGATGCGACATCTTACTCTCATTCCTTGTTGTCCTTCTGCGAGACGCTTTCCTTGTGCAAAAGGCTGTGCTTCGACTGCTGAAAGCTGTCCCTCGACGGCAGAGCTGTTGGAGCGCGTTACTTAACCTTCTGGTGCTTCTCGATGTACTCCGTTGCATCCTTGACGGTCTTGATCTTTTCCGCATCCTCATCAGGAATCTGGATATCGAAGGCCTCTTCGAACTGCATCACGAGCTCGACAACGTCGAGCGAGTCGGCACCGAGATCTTCCTGGAAGCTGGCACCCGGGGTAACCTCGGCTTCGTCCACCTGAAGCTGCTCGACAATAATCTGCTTAACCTTCTCATCAACTGCTGCCATCGTACGATCTCCTATGAAGTCCTGGGTTGGGCGCGGACATTACCGATCTAAAGCGAGCTGCCCGATTGACTGCCCCAGTGTGAAAGCATACCGACGCGGCTGGACGGTGTAAAGAAGCTAGGGGGAAGGGCGACCGTTGAAGCACTCGACAGGCAACCGCAAAGGTACTCTGCGAAACAAACTTAAGTATATTTTAGCGTGATCTCCGGAGCATAGCCGCAGGCCGGACGTAGAAGGAATGGCGCAGATGGTAGGACGGGCTTGTCTCTGGTGCGGATCGACGAAGTTCCGCCGGGTTAATCGGCGCGGCATTTGGCAGCGATACTTATTATCCGCCGTGGGTTGGTATCCGTGGGAGTGCGCTATCTGTCGCCATAAGACATTCAAGCACAAGTCGCATTAAGGACCGCCGGCCGGCTACTTGTCTTCACTGGCAGTTAGCAGCGGAAGAAGACCGTCGAAGCCTCCTTTCGATGAAGACGGCAGCGCGGGGGGAGCAGTTTCCTCGCTTACGTCGCGCAAGGTGCGGTTGATGGCGCGGGTGCGGACGCCGAGCTTGTCGATGGTTCCCTGCACCCTGCCGACATCGTCCGTCATCTTGTCCATCAGCGTCTCAAAGGTGCCAAACTCTTTACGTGCGCTGGCGAGAACCTTCCAGACTTCATCGCCCTTTTCCTGCATCTGGAGCATGTGGAAGCCCATCTGGAAGCTGCTCAGGATCGCGGACAGGGTGCTTGGGCCGGCAATGGTGACGTGACAATTCTGCTGGATGTCCGTCTGCAGGCCGTCGCGGCGCATGACCTCGGCGTATAGACCTTCAGTCGGCAGAAACATAATGGCAAACGACGTGGTGCGGGGAGGGGCGATGTATTTCTCGCAAATCTTCTTGCCTTCATTGCGGATCGCGGTCTCGAAGGCCTTTCCGGCGCTCACGAGATCCTCGCCCGTCTGGTAGGCCGTTTCCAGGCGCTCCCAAGCCTCGCGAGGGAATTTCGAGTCAATCGGCAACAGTGCTTCACCGTTCGGTGTGGGCAACTTGACGACGAATTCGACGACATCATTGGAGCCAACCTTAGGCTTCGCGTTTCTCTCAAACTGGCTGGGGGCAAGCATCTGTTTCAGCAGGCTCTCGAGCATCACTTCGCCGATGGTGCCACGCGATTTGACGTTGGTAAAGATGCGGGAGAGGTCGTCGACTCCGGCCGAGAGCTTGGTCATTTCGCCGAGTCCAGCGTGCACCTTGGTGAGCTGGTCCGTAACCTGGCCAAAGCTTTCGGTCAGGCGAGTCTGCAGGGTGGCGTGCAGCTTTTCATCGACGGTGACGCGCATCTCTTCGAGCTTGGCCGCGTTGGTTAGGTTTAGCTTGTCGAGGCGGTCTTCGACGGTTTTCCGTAGCGTTTCCAGGTGCTCGCTCTGGCCGGAGCGGAGTTCTCCGAGGCGGCTGTGGAGTGCTTCGCGGCTTTCGGTCGCCTGATTTGCGGCGGCGGTGCGCGAGATTTCGAGTTTCGACTGCAGAGAGTGACCGAGCGTTTCGATATTGGTCAGGACTTCGGTGCGCAGCGAGGCGCTGGCCGAGGCAGTGTCGGTGCGGAGCTGGGAGAGCTCGGCGCGGAGGTGCTGGTCGAGACCCTGGGAGCGGGCGTCGAGGCGGGTGAACTGGCCGGGAAGGTCCGAAGCAAGAAGCTGCGCTAGGCGGGGATCTTCGACGGGAGCTGCGGTGGTGTTGCGGCGCAGCAGAAGCGCGATCAGGGCGAGAATCGTGATCAGTTGGAGGGCGAGGAGCGCTGGGATCATTTCGACTTTCCTTCGCTTGGAGGATAGCACCCGCGTCGAGGCTGAACGGAGCGGTGCGAATGTGGGTAATTCGAAAGTCATCTGCTCGTTCGCGACAGGTAGAGTGGTCGCGAACGTTTGGCGATTTCACGGCTTGGTGATTCAATAGGGCTGGAGCACATTTGCTCGCAAAGGTCAGCCACTTGCGTCTATCCGCTATGTCTCGAGTTTTTCTTGCATTCGCTCTTGTGCTTCCGCTCGCCGCAGTTTTCGCCAAGGCGCAGACTTCGCTTCCTCCTAACCAGGTTGATCATTTTCGGGATACGTCCATGCTGGTGCCCCCTCCGGGCGCGAAGGTGGCGATCGTGGAGTGGGAAGATCTGGAGTGCCCTGCCTGCGCGCATGCGTTCCCGTTCGTACACATGGCGGTCGACCACTATCACATTCCGTTGGTGCGGTACGACTTCCTGATTCCGGGCCACATCTGGAGCCGCGAGGGAGCCATGTATGCTCGCTACCTGCAGGACAAGGTCTCGCCGGAGCTGGCCACGCAATATCGCCGCGAGGTGTTTGCGTCGCAGTTCAAGATCGCCAGCAAGGACGATCTGAACCGGTTTACGCAAGAGTTCTTCAAGAGAAATGGGAAGCAACTTCCCTTTATCGTCGACCCGACAGGCGAGCTGGCGAAACAGGTGAATGCGGACGTTGCACTGGGCAATAAGCTGGGTCTGACGGAGACTCCGACGCTGGTAGTTGTGACCCCGCGCGGATGGATCCAGGTGAAGGACGTTTCTGACCTGTATCAGGCAATCGACCAGGCAGAGGCGACGGCGAGCGGAGCTTCGGCGGAGCACCACAAGACGACCAAGTAGGAACCCCCTGGTTTCAGGGAAAGCCGTCCGCTCGCGCGGGCGGCTTTTCTTATGCTGCCGGCTGGTGAGAGGGATCAGCACCCGTCGGCCAGATCTTGAGGGCGACGTCCACGGCGCTGTTGAGAGCCTCGCGACTGTGACCGCCGCTGGCCTGCACGGCAAGTCCGTTCATCATGCTGACGAGAAAGAGGGTGAGCGCGGGAACGTCGGTGGAGGACGGAAGGTCACCTTCGCGTCGGGCACGATCAAAGCGGTCGCGCATCCGGGCGATGCCTCGCTCACGGACGGCGGCCATCTCCTGGCGAATGGGCTCGCCTTCGGTGCTGGCGACGAGGGCTCCCTGAACCCACAGGCAGCCTCCGGGATTGGCTGTGTCGGTGGCCATCGCTACGGTGCCGCGAAGCAGCATTTCGGCGACCTGGCGGGCGCGCGGCTGGCCGAGGGCGCGGCGAACATAGCGGCCAGGGCCGATGCCATAGCGTGCGACGGCCTCGCGAAAGAGGCCGGCCTTGTCACCAAAGGCCGCGTAGAGGCTGGGACGGTTGATGCCCATGGCGGCGGTGAGCGCGGTAAGTGAGGCTCCTTCATAGCCTTGTTTCCAGAAAACACGCATGGCTGCGTCGAGAGCCTGGTCGCGATCGAAGGAGCGGGGACGTCCAACCGGCGGTTTAGCGGGCAGAGCGGAATGGGGAAAGGACGGCGTGGGAGAGGCCGAGAGACTCATACGCAACGATAGTAGCTCCCGAACACTACTTTTCGCAGCAGAATTTATGTTCGGGTTGCAACAAAGGAGCGTACCGCAGGGAAAAACCATATTTTCCCGCTTGCGCGAAGAATGGCAAGTTCATGAAGCTAGGCGTCTTTGGCGTCTTCGTACTCCTCGTGCCAGGCGGTCTGAATGGCTTCTAGGACGCCTTCGCTGGACTTGGCCGGGTCGCCGATGAAGCCGGGAAGCTGGGTAACCCACTTGTGCAGGTCTGTGAAGCGAACGGAGTAGGGATCGGTGTCTGGAAACATCTCCTGCAGCTGGATTCCAATTTCAAGGGTGTCGGACCAATCGAGTTCGCGCGGCATGGATGTCGCCTCCGAGGATAGTTTACTGCGCGGGGAGGGGCACAGTGGAGGCGCGGGAGTGGGCTGGCGCGATAGAATAACGAAGCCGCATGACAACTCCTAGTCCAGCTCCGAAGGCCGTGCCCGCCAAGGGTCAAGCAAAGCGCCGAATGACAGCCCGCCGGCGATTGATTGCTGCAACCCGCAAGCTGCGCGAGCTGGGATCGATTGCCTCGGCCGTCGCCGGAACATCGCACCCCTACATGGCGCACATTGTGCCGATGCGTCGCTGCAACCTGGCGTGTACGTATTGCAATGAGTTCGACGACGTGTCGGATCCGGTGGAGATTGAGGAGATGAAGCGCAGGATCGACCACCTGGGGAGGCTGGGAACCTCGGTCATTACGATTTCAGGAGGCGAGCCGCTGCTGCATCCAGAGCTGGACGAGGTCATCCGGCGGATTCGGAAGACGGGCGCGATTGCCGGCATGATTACCAACGGCTATCTGCTGATGCCGGAGCGGATCGAGCGCCTGAACAAGGCCGGGCTCGATCACATGCAGATTTCGATCGATAACGTGATGCCGGATGAGGTGTCGAAGAAATCGCTGAAGGTGCTGGATGCAAAGCTGGCGATGCTGGCTGAGTATGCGGACTTCCACGTAAATATCAACTCGGTGGTGGGTGGCGGGATTGCGAACCCAGAGGATGCGCTGACGATCTCGAAGCGCGCGCTGGGTCTGGGTTTCAGCTCGACGATCGGTATCATTCATGATGGCAGCGGGCAGTTGAAGCCGCTGGGCGAGCGCGAGCGTACGGTGTGGGATGAGGTTCGGCGGCTGACGCGTCGCAGCTATTCTCGCTTCAACGGATTTCAGGAAGCGATCGCGAATGGGTTGCCGAATGACTGGCGCTGCCGTGCCGGGTCGCGCTACCTGTATGTAGACGAGAACGGGATTGTGTCCTACTGCTCGCAGCAGCGCGGATATCCCGGTATTCCGGTGGCTGAGTACACGACCGAGATCGTTGAGCGCGAGTTTCTTACGGAGAAGTCGTGCGCGCCGAATTGCACGATCAGCTGCGTACACCAGGTGAGCTACATCGACCACTGGCGAGCTCCGCAGAACACGACGATCACGCCAGGCGGTGCGGGGCATGGCGCCGAGGCCGAGCTCGTACAAATTCGGTAATCTCGTTCAAACGCTCCACCTTTCTTTTCCTTTCTTTCCTTCGCGGAGACGCAAGCGATGCATGCTGATCGGTCGAGATCGAGGTCGACGAGTGCCGAAATCGGTTGGTGGGTTTTCGTGCTTCTGGCCTGTGCGCAGTTCACGATTCGCTATGTGTGGCGAAATGTATCGTTTTTGAACCTGCCAATCTATGCCAATGGACAAGCCATGATGCCGTACCAGGGCCGTGTCCTCATGGCGTGGGTCTTGAAGGCGTCTGCCGGGAACCCTTACTGGAGCGGCATTCTTGCGCACCTGGGGGCACGTCTGCCTGAGGGCTTGCGGAGTCCATATTCGATCGCGCTGGTGATCGTCAACTTCCTCGCAATGATCGTGTGCATTGTTGCGGGTCGATGGACATTGCTGCACCTGACGGGGGACAAGACATTCTCGGCCTGGGGGTCGTTGCTGCTGCTGTACATGGCCTACTTCAACCTGGTCGTCGGCTATGGGGTCTTCATGCTCCCGTACGATGTTCTTTCGCTGACTGTCTTCGTGGTTTCGGTATGGCTGGTGATCGCGAAGCGGTATGCCGCGCTCACGTTGGTGGTGGCGATCGGAACGTTGAATCGGGAGACGGTCATTTTCATCCCGCTCTTCTTTGCGCTTTATACCTGGTTCACGAACAGGGACGCGAAGCAGGCGGCCGCTGCGGACGGCCGGCGATGGTCGACGGTGTTTCCTTATCTCGCGGCCCAGATTCTGATTTGGCTCGCCCTGCGGATGTGGATTGAGCACCACTTCCGCAATAATCCTCTGGAGACGTCGATGCCAACGAGGTGGTTCGGCATTCGTCTTTTCGGGAATCTGCGGTCCCTGATGAAGCCTCCTCAGTGGGCGCTGTTGCTGTCGTTGTTCGGTTTTACTCTTCCTCTGTTTGTAGCGAAATTCGATGAAATCAGCGATCGGGCGCTGGCTCGATCCACCGCAATCATCATGGTGTTATGGGCGATTGCGATGCTATTAGTCGGCGTGGTGGTCGAGATCCGGGTGTTCAGCGAGCTTACGGCCTTCATGATGCCGTGCATCGCCCTGATTGTGTGGAATAAGTGGGTCCGGCCCGCGCAGCAGTCCCGCCTGCCGTAAGGCAAAGAACCCGCCTCATCCACTGTCGCAACTCGGCCGGGTACATAGCCAAAACCCGCCGTCCGCCCGCGAAGCGTCCTGTAAACTCCTCCTAGTGCGCTTCAAACTACCAACGCGGATTCCTCTAAAGAAAGCGTTTATCTTCTGCTTTGCCTTTTTCTGCCTCCAGCAGTTTCAGCACACGAGCTTGGCCTTCAGCCTGCTGTATTTCCTTTTCGTCCTTCTAAGTGTGATTGCTTTCAACGTGGCTGAAGGCTTCAATAGGCCTGCAGGCGCTTATATTTTCTGGTATTCCCTGCTGATCGTGATCGTCGGCGTGACATGGAAGGCTGTACTTGGCGAGGCCGCCGACTCCAACCTTCTTGATCCGCTGCTGGATATGTCTCTGTATGCGAGCAGCATGGCGATGTTGGCTCTGGTGGCCCTCATTAATCGAAGAGTTGACTTTCGACCAATAGGAATTGGTGGTGGATTCAGCAAGGGCGAGATTAATTACACGTCGGCTGGCCTGGGATGTATCGCCGTCTGGTTAGCCATCCAGCATTCTGTTCAGATCTTTGGGAACGCGCCTGGAGGTATCGTCAGCGCGCTCACCCAGGTAAATGTCTTCGGCCCACTAGGCATCATTCTCGCGACGATTGGATCGATTAAAGACAGCGGCGGACGGCGTTCCGTCAATTTCATCAACGGCAGTGTGTTCATCTATCTCACCTATCTCGGATTGCTCTCTTTCTCCAAGCAGGTGCTACTTTTGCCCATGGTTTGCTGGGCCATTGGCGCGTTCTACGCAAGGCTGAAGATTCGTGTCGTTCATGTGGTGGCGATCATTCTGATGGTCGTCGTGAGCTTTGCCTTCATCTCGCCGCTTTCTGCCTCCCGCGATCTGGCGGAAGGTTTGGGAGATGAAGGGCATATCGAGCTGGTCGTTTACTTGATTACGCATTGGTCCTTCTTCCAGGCGCACGTAAAGCAATTGGAGGAGTACCAGGCAACGGGCCCGGCAGCATACTTCGACAAGCCCCAGGGGTCGCTGATCCAACGACTCACGATGATCCCTCCCGATGATCTTCTCTTCAACTACACGTCAAAGGGTAACTACGAGGGCATGGCGCCCATTTACCAGTACTTCATTAATCTTGAACCCCATTTTCTGAACCCCAGCAAGCAGATGACCTATGGCGGCAATCTTTATACGCACGAGATGGGGACCGGGCTCGCAGACACTGACACTTCGACCGGGATATCGTTCAGCCCCGTCGCGGAGGCCTATCACTGTGTAGGCTGGGGAGGCATCTTCTGGTTGCTTCCTGCGATCTGGATCCTGCTGTTCAGCACCGTCGATTTCGTTGTGGGCGACATGACGAAGTATCCCTGGGGACTGATGGTGGTGGTATGGTTCGGGCACATGGCGCCGGAACAGCTGGTGGGAGGCATGATCTATTTCATTGGGTATGGCAACTTTGGAATGCTGTTGGCGATCATCGTAGTCACACGCTTTGCCCCGATCCTAGGGGCTTTGTTCCTGGGCGGCGTGCGCGCGCCACAAGTGCAGAGGCTGACCGGCACGCGGCGCGTCGGTGCTCAGATGCAGGGCTGACCGGCGATTGCTGCGATCCGGCGACGAACAGGCGCGAACGACAGCGGTACGCTACTATGAAAGCTGCTGTTACTGCTAGGAATAACCCAGTATCACCCATGAATAAACTGATTCTCGGCAATCTCGTCCATCGTCCTTTGCGCTCTCTCATCAGCGCCTTCGCAGTAGCCATTGAGGTCATCATGATCCTCTCGGTGGTAGCCATTTTTTTTGGCATTTTGAACGGTAGCCGCACGCAAACCAGCGGCGTTGGCATGGATATGGTCGTGCACCCCGGTGCCAGCTCTGCTCTGCTCAGCAGTAGTTCGGCCTCCGCCGACGTTCGGATTGGCAATGTTCTACGCGCCCTTCCGCACGTGCTGGTCGTGGCTCCGGTCAACATCAAGTTCAATCTGGGAAGCTCCGCCGAGAACATCTTCGGCATCGACTTCACCAGCTACAACGATCTCCGGCCCTTCGTCTTCATCAGCGGCGGCCCGTTCAAGAATAAGTACGACATGATCATCGATGACCTCCAAGCTGCTTCCAAGCCAGGTCTCACAGTCGGTAGCACCATCAAGAGTCTCAACCACACGTTTACCATCTGCGGCATCGTCGAGCACGGCAAGGGCAGCCGCAAGTACATCCCCCTTACCACCATGGATGAGATCGACAACAACCCTGGTAAGGCTTCCGTCTTCTATCTGCGTACCGAGAACCCACCGGCCAACCAGGGCGCGGTCCGCTCTGAAATTCTCGCCACCGACGGCCTTCAGGACTGGAGCGTCCAGACACTCGCCGAGCTCTTGGAGAGCCTCACGCCCGAGCATTTCCCCGGTTTCAAGATCGCCCTGGACGTCATTATTTCCATTGCCACCATCATCGGCTTCCTTGTGATTTTCCAGTCCATGTATACGGCCGTGATGGAGCGCACGCGCGAGATCGGCATTCTCAAATCGCTCGGTGCTGGACGACTTTCCATCGTCTCCGTCGTCCTGCGCGAGACGATGCTTCTGGCTGCGGTCGGCATCGCTCTCGGTGTCGCTGCGACCTACCTCATCCGAGATCTACTGCACCACCGTTTCCCGACGCTCAGCTTCCAGCTCACTGGCCGGTGGGTCGTGAACGCAATGCTCATCGCACTCGCCGGCGCTCTATTTGGCGCTCTTTATCCCGCATTGAAGGCTGCACGGAAAGATCCAATCGATGCCTTATCGTATGAATAAGATTCTGTAGGAGATGCTCCAAGACACCCATGAGCAGATTAAGCCAGAGCCTGAACTCATTGCGCCAGAAGACAGCTGCTAACTCGGCAGCCGGCACATCGATGATCCCGCAGTACGTCCTGTTTGGCGCGCTGGCCATCGCTTTGCCCATTGTGATTCTTTTCTCTGTCGAACTATGGCTTGTATCGACGTACACAAGTGGTCTTGGTATCGAACGGGTCCGCGAGCAATACTTCGTCGGAATCTATCGCTACAGGATTTTCGGACGCGACCTCTATCTTCTCTTTTATCAATTCCTGCATGCGCATTTCAACGACAGGCCCTATCCCACGCCGCGTGATCCAACCACGTCGCTCCTGTCCTATTTCGCTTTCGCCGTATCGAACGGTCTTTATTTTGGGATCAGCAACCTAATTCTTCTGTCGATGCTGTGGGTCAAGAAGCGGGGGTTCCTGGACCGCGACCTTGTTCTGTACTTTTTCTATACGTTGCTGGTTGCGCTGTCGATGGCCGTCGTTACGCCCTATGACCAGACTGCTTACCTTCTGCTATTGATCGGTATTGTGGGTTCCCGGCAACGGTCAATCGCAGTTGGTCTGATCTTGATCACGGTCTCTGCGATCTGCGGCACACTGAACCGGGAGACTGAGTTCCTGCTCGCCTCGTTTCTTGCGACCATGGCGCTCATTTCTCCCGCCATTCTTGCCAAACGATATTGGATCTATCTTGCTGTTGACATGGTCCTGTCAGCCGCAGTCTACGTAGGCCTCCGTGTCTGGATGCCGATCCACGTTCGGTTCATTGCTTACCTTACGATGGGTGGGATCTGGGGGGCAGAGAGTGTCCTCGTGTTAATTTTGTTGTTCGCCGGCGCGACTGTGCTCGCCATGAGGCTGCATCGCAATATCTGGCCTGCGCTGATCCTTTTGGTGTTCTGCTCGCCCTACCTCGCGACCATTGTCATGGGCAGCAGTTTCCGCGAGTTGCGCATTAGCATACCTATACTTCTTTGCCTGTTTTGCGTTTATTTCTCTCTAAGTCGGCAGCAAGATCTTCAACCGATCATGACTTCCTAGCCGCCATCAGCGAATGTTTTGAGGTGTAGCCGGCATCACTAGGGTCATCAACGTCAAGTAACGGTGCAGACGTGGGCAATCATGAGAATCGAAAGAACATGAACTCAAAGACCTACCGAAGCGTAACGATCACTCTCGGACTGTGGCTATTTCTATGGCTCTTCATATCCTGGCCAGCTGTGCAGGATGATGCCTTCATCCATCTTCGCTACGCCGTGAATCTGCTTCGGTATCACATGATCTCCTACGATGGAGTTCATCCAGATTATGGGACGTCCAGTTTGCTGTATGTATGGCTGCTGGCAGGGTTGCGCGAGTTCTTCAAGTCGCCGGTCCTCCCAAGGGCGATTTCATCGGTATGTCACGTTGTGCTTTTTGGAGGATTAGCCTGGGCGTTTCCTCGGGCGCTTCGCTCGGCGCCCAGGCTGGCCTGGGCATTCGCGCTGCTGATGCTGATGATCCTTGTTATGCCCATGGCTGTGCGCTGGCTGGACGACGGCATGGAGACCTCGCTCACGCTCTGCCTTATCTCGCTGCTCGTCTTCTCCATATCGCGTGCAGGGCACAGCCAGACAGTGTCGAAGGGGTCGTTGGTCTGGCTATTCGTCCTGGGGCTTGTGGCCACTCTCACACGTGTCGAGTTTCTCCTTCTGATGGGAGTGGCCAGTCTGACGTTATTCCTCTCGCGCTCCGAGTCCGCGGGACCATGGCGCGTGTCGTCACGACTTCGACTCGTGGCATCCTGCTCCCTGCCTCTGCTGGGAGGCTTAGTCGGGGCCGGTGTGATCTACCTGACCATGCATACACTGATCCCGGATACCGCGATCGCTAAGTCGAATGCGCTGGCTCCTTGGCCGTTTACCGTGCGCGCGACGGTCTCCGTATTTGTGAGCGCAGTGTCGGTGGGCGCTATTCTTGTACTCTTCTGGTTGCTCACCGCCGCTGCGGTGAGCGTGTACAAACGGCGTGTCACGCTCGCGCTGTTGGTGGCGAATAGTCCCTTCCCTGTGGTGCTGGCACTTGCGATTCAGAGAGGACAACAGGTGCAGGGCGTCCGCTATTTTGTGTGGACGCTGGTGTTTCCCATTCTGTGGAACATCCTGGAATTGCGTTGGAGCGCAGAAACGCCAGGTCGCTGGGCCGAGCTCTCCCTGAAGTTCGCGAGCTACGGAGTCCTGGGCCTACTGTTGATCGCGCTGCCTGTGGAGTCGTTCATGCTCGCCCGGGAATTCCGTGAGCGGGAGAAGAGCCTTGCCGAGTTTCGGGCGCAACACCTCGATCACTTGAGTGCGCTGCATCTTGTGGCCTTCGATATCGGATACATCGGGTACTTCACCGAATCGCCCATCTGTGACATGGCCGGCCTGGTCAATGGGCGAGCCAGTGCCATGCTGCCATTCAAAGAGCGAGTGAAGGTGTGCGCCAATCAGAATCCTCAGTATGCGTTCGTGAATCGGTCCACCCTTTGGGAGTTGAGCGTGGACCTCGATCTCAAGGACTGGTCGGTCTGCTCCGAGTATGACTTGGCCAACCTGCGATCCTCGGATGAGCATTACCTGATTGCCTCACCTGCGGCAACTCCGCAGGTTTGCGCTGCGGCAGGAAATGCGCCCCGACCGGTGGAGCCGGTGCTGCATCCTCCATCGCCGTAACCTCAGACTCTGCGAGGTGCGGTCTCGGAAGGCCGATATGTGCGTGCTCTTGCACCGGCCGCATTCAGGCCTTGATGTTCCAATGTTTCTATAAAGCAGCTTCGTGTCGTACAGTTCATGAAAGAGTATCAACGGGCATTCGTGCTCGCGCATCGCAACATTTGTTTCCGTCCAGTTGCTCGACTCCATCTTCTCAGGATGCCTGACGCCTCCAATTCGTCCGCTGCTGCCGTGATAGTGCCGAAACCGGCGACGGTAGCCGTGTCGGTGCCTCGCCTAACGACGGCCATGACCGTGTCGCGAGGGATCAGCCTTCTGCTGCTGCTTATTTCAGCAGCCTTCTTCGCGCTGCACTTTGTGCATCTGACCGCGGATTTTCCAAACCACTCGCCCTGGATGGACTGGTCGAAATATACGGATGAGGGGTGGTATGGCGACGCTGCCATCCGCCACTATGTGAGCGGGCACTGGTATTGGAAGGGCGACTTCAACCCGGCGGTGGCGCTACCGGTATGGCCCGCGATCGAGTTGCTGGTCTTCAAGTTCACGGGAGTATCGGTCGCGGCCGCGCGTGCGCTTACTCTGGGCGTCTTTGGCTTCACGCTGATTACGCTGTACTTTCTCATTCAGCGTCATACTCGTTCTCACAACAGTGAATCGCCGCAATCGTTTGCGGGGCCGATTGCCGTGTTCTTTTTGTGCACCAGCCCTTTTCTGTTCGTCTTCGAACGCATGGCCATTCTCGAGCCCTTGCTGGTTGCGCTCACGGCACTGGGGCTGTGGATCGCCTCGGAGATGGAGCCGATCCACTGGCACGAAGGCCGCGTTCGAGGCCTCGGTTCCGCGCTTCTTCTGGCGTTGGTGCTGCCCGGACTGGTGCTTACAAAGACGACGGGCATCTGCTTGTTTCCATCAATCTTTTACATGATGTGGGCTCGCGCCGGATACCGATTGCGGCCGGCGCTGCGACTCGCGGCGCCCCCGTCGATCGGCGGCGCCGTTCTCTGGTGCGCGTACTTTTTCTTGTATGTTCGACCGCATTACCTAGAAGACTATCGATATCTGTTTTCCGCGAATGCCTACACCGGGATCGGTCTTGAGCCGATTGCGAAGGTCATTCTCAATACCATCGCCGACGGTGCATGGATGGGAACGCTCATTTATGTAACCTTCTTCGCGGTGATTGCTCTGTCCTTGTTCTGGCGGCCGCGCATCTTGACCAACCCCCTCTTTCCATCGCTGCTGCTATGGATTGGAGGGTACTTCGCGTTTCTTGCGTATCACAATAACCTGCAGCCACGGTATTACATGGTGGTCGCGGTACCGATCACGGTGGTGGTGGCGATGGGTATCGACAGCTTTCGCCAGGCGCAGAACCGAGCGGCTGTCATGGTGGCCTCGATTGCCTGCGCCGCGCTGGTTCTGGCGATCGCGATTCCAGACGCCGTGCGGCAGATTGGCTATGTTCGGCACCCGACCTATGAATTTGAGGCGGCTGCGCAGGGCATCAAGCGCATCGTGCTCGCGGATAAGACGCACTCTCACTTGATCCTTTCGATCTCAGGCTCAGACCTGACGCTGATGACCGGGCTGCCTTCGATCGATGACGACTTCGGCACCTACGATATGGATGTGCGGGTCAAGCAGTACCGGCCTGGGTGGTATGCGGCCTGGAATGATGTCGAGGACGACAAGGCCGATGCGATTACGCCGATGTACCAAATGAAGCGCGTCGCTGCCTTCCCGGTCTACGACGATCCGGACCGCAACTTGCTCATTCTGTATCGGCTTGATCCGGCCACGCAGACGCCGGCTCCTTCGAGGCATCGCGCGCGGCGGCATATTCCGAAGCCGCTGCTGACGAAGATGGGACAGCAGCCCAGCAGCGATCAACTCGAACACTGATCGCCGTTTGCATGCAGCGTTCGATAAGCGGAGACTGCGAACATCGATAGTAAAGCTAACTTGCGCGGATATAGCCGATTAATGCGGTAACATCACGGCAGCTTATCCTAAGTTGAATCTTGCAAGAATTTCTTTGTTGTCTTGGACTCCCAGGTCATTATTTCGAGTGGGTATTGGTTGACGTGATTCTTTGCAAGTGGTCCTGGAAATTGAGTCCCTGGCTAGTTGGCTGCGCCCTGGCAACGTGCTGGGCCATCAGTCCGCGTCCTTGTTTTGGAGCGAAAGTATGGAGTCGGAGTAGCGTCAGCTTTGCGCAACCCGATGGGGAGATGCTGGCAATGGTGGGGCTGTTGAGCGGAACTGTTTCGGATCCTTCCGGTGCCAAGATCAGCCAAGCTACGGTACATGTGCAAGGTAGCGCCCTGCAGCGGGAGTTGAAGACCGACAGCATCGGGATCTTTAGCATGCCGCTCCCGCCGGGAACCTATGCTGTCACGATCGAGGCCGATGGCTTCAGGAATTACACCACCAACATCACGCTGACGGAACAGTCAGCGCATGCAACGCTTAACGTCCGCCTGCAGATTGCTGCGACGCCGGAGGAAATCACTGTTCCTGCGGACGATTCCGACAGCACGGCGGCGGCCGAGAACAAGAGCGCGCTGATCTTCAAAGGCGACCAGCTGAAGGATTTCTCCGAAGACGACAGCGCGTTCCAGCGCGAGATCCAGGCCCTGGCAGGAGGAGGTTCGAAGGCTCCGGCGATTCTCGTCAACGGCTTTTCCAATGGCCGCTTTCCACCAAAGAATTCGATCCGCGAGATTCGCATCAACCGAAATCCGTATTCCGCGGAGTATGACTCGCTGGGCTTCGGCCGTGTCGAGATCTACACCAAGCCGGGAACCGACCAGCTCCATGGGCAACTGAATACCTCCGGCACCGACAACGTGTTCAATGCGCAGAACCCATACACGACGGTGGAACCGCCTTATTACACGGTCAATCTAGATGGAAACCTGAGTGGGTCATTCAGCAAGAAGACGTCCTTCTTTCTGGCTGGAACATTTAATGACCTGCAGAACAATGCGATTGTCGACGCCATCGATCCCATGCTGCTCACGCCGCTCACCGAAGCGGTACGAGCACCGCAGATCACGCAAACCTATAGCGGACGCCTTGATCGCCAAATGACGAGAAACAATAGCCTGATGGCCCGCTATGAGTACAACCGGATAACGCTGAACAATGGCGGAGTCGGTTTGCTCGTGCTCCCCTCCGAAGGCCTGAACTCGACGTCCAGCACAAATACGCTGCAGTTGACAGACACTCAGATTATCGGCAGATCCATGATCTCCGAGGCCCACTTCCAATACACGCGAACGCACGTCGGCCAAACCCCTGCAAGTACAGAGGCGGCCATCGTGGCGCAGGGTGTTTTCAATGCCGGCGGCTCTCCGGCGCAGACGCTGACCGACAACGACGAGCACTATGAGTTTCAGGAATTTCTTACCATCCAGCATGGATCGCATTATGTGCGGGTCGGCGGACGATACCGCCTGGAGCACCATGCCAATGAAAACCGCGCCGGTTACAACGGTCAATTCACGTTTCCTGATCTGGCGACCTACAAGCTCGCGCTGCAAGGCCAGACACCCGCGCAGATCTTCGCCAGCACCGGCGAGACCGTGCAGTACAACCTTACGGCGGGGCAAGCCAGCGCGTCTTTGATTACTGGCGACCTCGGCGTCTTTGCAGAGGATGAGTGGAAGATCGGAAGGAACGTGACGCTCGACTACGGCTTCCGCTTCGAGACTCAGTCGGCCATTCCGGACCATGCTGATCCCGCGCCGCGTCTCGGGCTTGCCTGGGCGGTTGGAAAAACAGGCAAGCGGCCGGCGTTCTTCACACTGCGCACCGGCGCGGCCATCTACTACGACCGCTTCGCCTCTGCCAACATTCTGACGGCAATTCGGCAGCAGAGCGGCACGCTGCAAACCTCCTATTACTTGGAGAACCCAAACTTCTATCAGCAGTATTTGACCGCGCCACCTGCCGTTTCGGCACTTGGAGCGGTGCAGCCGACGCTGTACAACATCAATCCGCACCTGCGCAGTGAGTATGGCTTCGGTACGGGGGCGACGGTTGAGCGCAGGATCGGCAAGATCGGTCGCGTGTCGGCAAATTACATCTATGTTCGCGGGGTTCACCAATGGTTGTCGCGCAATATCAACGCACCGTTGCCGGGAACCTACGATCCTTCCGATCCATCGAGTGGCGTTCGACCGATGGGTGGTACGCAGAACATCTACCAGTTCGATTCTGGCGGCGACTTGAAGAGCCACGTGTTCTTGTTGAACTCTCAGTTTCAATTCGGTAAGCGCATCAATGGATTCGTCGCCTACAACGTCACTCACAGCGAACAGGATGTTCAGAACGCCAATACCTTCGATTCCGACTCCTACAATCTTTCGCAGGATTACGGCCGCGCTCCCCAGCCCACGCAGCAGTTATTCGCGTCGGTGAATGGCCAGCTTCCATTTGGAATCTCCGGAAGTCTCTGGGGCGCGATCTCGGGCGGAACACCGTTCAATATCACCACCGGCACCGATCTGAATGGGGACACGATCTACAACGATCGCCCCGCGTTTGCGACCAATCCCACGTCAAACTCGATCATTTACAAAACGAGCTTCGGGAACTTCGACGCCAATCCTCAGCCCGGCGAGAAGATTATCCCGATCGACTATGGAAACTCTCCCAACTTTTTCTTTCTCGAGGCGAATGTCTCACGGGACTTCAAGATTGGCCCTCGCCCGGCGCCGACGCCGGCAGAACCGGGTGCGAAGGGGCCGGCGCCAAAACCGGATCGACCGTATACCCTGACGTTTTCCGCGGAGGCCGACAACCTGCTAAACCATAACAATCCTGGGGTCCCTGTGGGGGTGCTCAGTTCGCCATATTTCGGGAGATCGATATCGCTGAGTTCGCCGTTCTCTTTAGGCGGAATCAGCACATCGGCGAATCGTACCGTGACGCTGCGTTGCAGCTTCAGCTTTTAATGCAGTGTCGGATTCGTTCAATTGAAAATTATTTCTTGAAACGCGATCACGGTTCGTGTGTCGGCATAGTCCTATCTCGAACACGTATCTAACGTGATCTTTTGCTGGATGGTCCTTGTATGCTGAGCCTCCGCCGGTCCTGTTGCGCCCTTACGCCATGTTGCGTGCTTGTGTTAGCGTTCTGCTCTCCTGTCGCAGCGAAGGGCAACGCGCTGAACCGGGGGGCGCAGAGGTACGACACCGCTTCCCCGGGTGCAATGCTCACCCAGCCTGTCACCGATCCGCCTTCGGCAGAGAATAATGTTCTGAGTGGCACAGTAGTCGACCCATCGGGTGCGAGCGTGACGCACGCCCAGGTGCATGTTGAAAGCACTACACTGCAGCGGGATGCCACCACCGACGACACCGGTCGGTTCAGCCTTCCTTTGCCTCCCGGCAGCTATAAGGTGCTGATCACTTCGGAGGGCTTCGAGCCCTTCACTACGAACGTCAAATTGACCAACGACGCAGCTTCGGCGAGCATCCATGCAAGGCTCGTAATTGCGACGCAGTCGGATGAGTTGACCGTTGGCGCCAGCGCTCCAAGCACTGCCGCGACCGACAATAAGAGCGCGTTGATCCTGAAGGGAGACGCGCTCAAGACGCTCTCCGACGACGACGACACCTTCCAGAAGCAGATCCAGGCAATGGCCGGCTCGGGAGACGGTCAGAACGGGCCGTCGATGTATGTTGACGGCTTTAGTGGAGGCAAGTTCCCTCCCAAGAACACAATTCGCGAGATTCGCATTAATCAGAACCCATACTCGGCAGAGTATTCCGAGCTGGGCTATGGGCGCATCGAGATCTTCACGAAGCCGGGCACGGACAAGTTTCACGGCCAGTTATTCGTCAACGGAAACGACAGCTCCTTCAATACCTCGAACCCGTATGTGGGCGTCCAGCCTCCGTATCACTCGTTTGTTATCTTTGGCGATCTGAACGGCCCTATCGACAAGAAGACATCGTTCTTCCTCAACATTCAATACAACAGTCAGCAGACTAACGCGATCGTCGACGCGACCACGCTCAATACGAACCTTCAGCCGACACCGTTCACGCAGGCTCTCGCCAATCCCACCCTCTCGGCGGATTATTCCGGCCGCATCGACCGCCAGGTTACTCCCACCAACACGCTGGTCGCCAAGTATGACTACGCCAACACGCAGGTGACCAATGGAGGTGTGGGCCTTCTGGTACTTCCTTCGCAGGGGAATGACAGCACCACCACCACCCAGACGCTGCAGCTAGAAGACACTCAAGTGATTGGCGCGAAGATGATCTCGGAGGCGCACTTCCAGTACCTTCGTACACGCCTGAAACAGACTCCGGTCAGTAACGACCCCGCGATCAACGTGGAGGGAGCATTCAACGGCGGTGGCAGTCCCAGCCAGGTCACCAGCGACAACCAGGATGCCTATGAGTTCCAGGAGATCTTCACCGACCAGCAGAACACCAAGAACTTCTTTCGGTTGGGTGGGCGCTACCGCCTGCTGCGCGATGCCAATCTAGCGACGGCGAACTTCAACGGGCAGTTCACCTTTCCCTCGATCACGGCCTATCAGATCACCGAGCAGGGACTTGCCAACAATGAGACCGATGCAGAGATACGCGCGACCTGCGTGACGACTGCCCAGGGCCAGGTATGCGGAGGTGCAACGCAGTTCAACGTCAGCGCAGGAAAGCCCAGCGCCGTCCTCCTGACCGGCGACCTCGGCATGTTCGCGGAGGACGAGTGGAAGTTAACCAGCAACTTCACGCTCGATCTTGGATTGCGTATCGAGTCGCAGTTCGCGATACCCGACCACTTCGATCCCGCACCGCGCGTCGGCTTCGCATGGGCCGTGGGGCAGAAGGCGAAGAAGCCCCCCATCTTTACGTTGCGGGGTGGCGGAGGCATCTTCTACGACCGCTTCGTCTCCACCAACATCCTCACCGCTATCCGTCAAAACGGCATTACGGAGTCGTCTTACTACGTAGCCAACCCCGACTTCTACCCTGCTATCCCCTCGACGGCAGACCTCAGTCTCCAGCCTCCCACCATCTACCAGATCAGCCCGCATCTGCGCTCCGAGTACCAGATCACCGAAGGTCTTTCGGTCGACCGCAATCTCTGGAACAAGGGGAGCATCAGCTTCAACTATCTTGCCGAACAGGGCGACCATCAGTGGGACTCGATCAATACCAACGCGCCACTGCCCGGAACCTACATCCCTGCCACCGCCACTACGCCTTCCTCTGGAACCTATCCGCTCGGGACCACCCAGGCGGTGTATCAATTTCAATCGGGAGGGACCGCGCGCCAAGAGCGTTTCTTCATTCGAGTGAATGCGAATCCTACAAAGAAGATGTTCCTCTTCGCGTTTTACACGATTCGCAAGTTGAATTCAGATACGACGGGAGCCACCAACTTCCCCTCCAACAGCTACAACATTCATCAGGACTACGGCACCAGCCCTTACCCGAATCAGCGACTCTTCCTGGGAACCTTCTACCAGCTTCCCTTTGGCCTCAACGTCAACGCATTTCTCTCCTCCAGCGCAGGAACACCATTCAACATCACGACGGGAACGGATCTCAACGGCGATACGATCTACAACGATCGCCCTGCATTTGCGACCAATCCGACTAGCAGTTCGATTCTCTACAACACCAAGTATGGAAACCTCGACGCCAACCCTCAGGCTGGAGAGAAGCTGATCCCGTTCAACTACGGGAAGGGGCCGGCCTTCGCCGAGCTTGATTTCGGGCTGGGCAAGAGCTTCAAGTTTGGCCCCAGGGACCCCCTGCCACCGCCACCACCCGGTGCATCGGCACCCAAGGGTCCACTTCCCAAGCCCGACCCTCGCTACAGCCTCACCTTCGGTCTTGACGCGCAGAATGTCTTCAACGAGGTGAATGCCGGGCCTCCGGTAGGGGTTCTCACGTCGCCGCAGTTTGGCCATTCGATCTCGCTGAACAGCCCCTACGGAGGATCCAGCAGTGCGAATCGGGTGATTATGCTCAGGACGTTCTTCAACTTCTAGGTGGGGAAGGCGGCCGTACTATTTAACCTTCCCAGCGACCAGGTCCAGCCGAGCTTGGGGTAAACTTGTGCTTGACTCCCATCGCCAGCCTGACTTATCCTGATAACTCGCGCAGTCTCGCGCCTGTACCTCCGTGTGCCTGTGATTTAGGCGGCAACGAGGAGAGCGGGTGCCAGGCATTGAGGTGAGTACCCTCGGGGCAGGGCAAGTTCCTTACGGTATGGGAGCTAGTCGGCCTTCGAAGCACCCACTCCCCAGTCGCTTGCAGCTAGATCCAGCATCTACGATCCGGCAACAAGGGCTTTGTGCGCTCTACCGCAACTCCGGCTTTTGGCCTTCGTGGACATCGTGTCCGCGCTCGTCTCGCCGCCTAACGTATTGACTGCAAACAATCTTCGCGCTTCAAGCCGCGCAGTTGCTTCACGAAGACGGCAGAACCAAGGAGTAACCCAGATGAATCTCAATCAGACGACAACGATCCCCAGCGGCAAAGACATTCAGCGCAAGTGGTTCGTGTTGGACGCCTCCGGCCAGACACTCGGCCGCCTTGCTTCCCACGCCGCCAGCGTTCTCGCGGGCAAGTTGAATCCGCTCTACACGCCCTATATCGATATGGGCGATCACGTCATCGTCATCAACGCCGAGAAGATCCAGGTCACCGGCATGAAGGCTGGACAGAAGCTGTATCGCCGCTACACCGGTTTCCCCGGCGGTCTGCGTGAGGAAGAGTACAGCAAGCTGCTCGTTCGCCGCCCCGAAAAGATTCTCGAGGAAGCCATCAAGGGAATGCTGCCTAAGAGCAAGCTCGGCCGCCAGATGGCCACCAAGCTCAAGGTCTACAAGGGTTCAGAGCATCCGCACCATGCCCAGCAGCCTACCGCCATGGAGATGCACCGCTCCGGTACGCCAATGGAACTGCACCTGAAGCAAAGGGCTTAAGGATTCAGCTTCTAGCCGCTAACTAGAAGCCAGCAGCTTACGCGGCACAAAATTTCATGGGCCTCAGGCCCTGGCACTCAGAGGATTCAACATGGCAGATTTGATTCAGTACTACGGCACCGGACGTCGCAAGAGCGCGATCGCCCGCGTCTTCCTTCGCCCCGGTTCGGGCAAATTCACCGTCAATGGCAAGCAGTTCGAGGAGTACTTCGTGACTCCGGCGCAGCGCATTGCCGCGAAGCGTCCGCTGGGTATTGCGGACATCAATGAGACCTTCGACATCCTGACCACGGTCAAGGGCGGAGGCATCAATGGTCAGGCTGACGCCATCAAGCTAGGCATCACCCGCGCTCTGATGGAATTCAACATCGAGCTGCGCAAGGCGCTCAAGGCCGAAGGCTTTGTGACCCGCGATCCGCGCGGCAAGGAACGCAAGAAGTACGGTCAGAAGGGCGCTCGCGCTCGCTTCCAGTTCTCCAAGCGATAGAAAGACAGCAGAGGCATTTGCATTTGCACTTGCCTTTGCTTGTTTTCGCTTTGTGAAGTTTCGCTTCACCCACCGGCAACGCGCCGATGGCAAGGACCTCAATCTCCCTTCGGGGATCTCAATCGCTTCACGTCGCAGCGCAAGCGATGACCTACACAAGGAGCCTCTATGGCCAGCATCACAATGAAGGAACTGCTCGAAGCCGGTGTCCACTTCGGCCACCAGACCAAGCGCTGGAACCCCAAGATGAAGGAATATATCTTCGGCGAGCGCAACGGAATTTACATTATCGATCTGCAGAAGACGCTGAAGATGTTCAAGGAAGCGTCCAAGTTCGTCACCGACCTCACCTCGACCGGCAAGCTGGTCCTGTTCGTCGGCACCAAGCGCCAGGCGCAGGACGCCGTGGCAGAAGAGGCCAAGCGCGCCGGCATGCCCTACATCAACAGCCGGTGGCTGGGTGGCTTGCTCACCAACTGGGTCACCGTGCAGAAGTCGGTCAAGCGCCTCCAGGAGCTCGACGACATGTCCACCGACGGTCGCTATGAGTTGCTCACCAAGAAGGAAGTCATCAAGCTGGAGCGCGAGCGCAAGAGCCTGTCGACGAACCTCTCGGGTATCAAGAACATGAAGCGCCTTCCGGACGCTCTGTTCATCATCGACTCCAACAACGAGGCGATTGCCGTAGCCGAAGCCCGTAAACTCGGCATCCCCGTCGTCGCAGTCGTCGATACCAACTGCGATCCGACCGTGGTCGACTATGTCATCCCCGGCAACGACGACGCTCTCCGCGCCATCCGTCTCTTCACCACGAAGATCGCGGACTCGGCATTTGAAGGCACGCAGATGATCTCTGACAAGGCCTTCGCCAATGAGTTCGAAGAGGTTCGTCCGATCGTGACCGAAGCCCAGTTCCTCGGTGAGGAGGGCGACGAAGCGCTCACTGCGGTCCACGAGTCGGCCGGCACGGCTGAGGCATCGATCGAGGACGTCGAGGACGAAACGATCGATCTCAATGCCGCTCTCGGCGGTGGCATTCGCAAGGCTCCGGCCGCCGCAGATGCTGAGCCCGAGGTTGAGGCAGCAGAGGTTAGCGCCTAGTTCTTCTGGCCGTACGCATGGCGTTTGCCGTGCCGTAATGGCCGAGCCTTAGAATCATGGCGCGGGCCCAGGCCCGCGCCATTTTCGCTAAAAAAATACGCACGCGCCCTGTGCGCTGCCACCTATCCAAGCAAAGACCCAAGAAGGAAGATTATGTCCACCACTGAAGCCGTAAAGATTGACGCCAAGCTCGTCAAGGAACTCCGCGAAAAGTCCGGCGCCCCCATGGGCGACTGTCTCAAGGCCCTGCAAGAAGCCAAGGGCGACATGGAAAATGCCTTCGTTGTGCTGCGGAAGCGCGGTATGGCGTCGGCTGCCAAGAAGGCCAGCCGTTCCACGAACGAGGGTGCAGTCGGCACCTACATTCACGCGGGCGGCAAAATTGGCGTCCTGATCGAGCTCAACTGCGAGTCCGACTTCGTTGCCCGTACCGACGACTTCCAGGAGCTGCTTAAGGACATCGCCATGCACATCGCCGCGGTGGATCCCCGCTACGTTGGCAAGGACGAAGTGACGCCAGAGGCTATCGAGAAGGAAAAGGAAATCTACCGCGCCCAGGCTGCCGCCACCGGCAAGCCTGCGAACATCATCGAGAAGATGCTCGAAGGCAAGATGGGCAAGTTCTACGAGGAGGTCTGCCTGTTGGAGCAGCCCTTCATCAAGGAGCAGACTCTGACCATCGCGCAACTGATCGCGCAGAAGGTAGCCAAGCTCGGCGAGAACATCAGCGTCCGCCGCTTCGCTCGCTTCAAGATCGGTGATCCCAGCTTCACGGTTGCCTCCGCGAAGGTTACGGCTGCCGAAGAGCCAGCAGCCTAATCAATTCATCACCCCGCAATAAGCAAAGAGCCCGGAGATTCTCCCGGGCTCTTTGCCTTTTAGGAACGCGCCGTGCTCAAAGTCGATTCCCATGACGTGTCCATATGCAGGCTAGTCTCGGCCCCGTCACTCGGACTTCGCCGCGTTTATCGAACTCCACCCAGCAAGGTCACTAATCGCCGAAAACCTTGTGCGCGAGCCGCTGAGTCCGCTGCATTGGCGTCAGGAGCCTCGCCAGCCCGCATAAATCCATGACCAGCGCCGTCATAGACGACCGGCTCATAGGTTTTGCCCGCTGCCTTCATGTCGGCCTCCGTCTGAGGAATGGTCGCGCTGATGCGCGCGTCGTTGCCCGCGTAGAAACCGTAGACTGGCGCATCGATACTCTTCATAGCATCAGCCGGTGGTGGGGGCCCGTAGAAGACGAACGCTGCACTCAGATCGCTGCGATGCGTGGCGAACAGGAAAGACTTACCCCCTCCCCAGCAAAATCCAGCAACATACAGCTTGCCGTCGGCCGACGGCAGATTCTTGCCGTAATCGGCAGCGGCATCCAGATCGGCGAGCACCTGCGCATCGGGCAGGGAAGAGACGGCTCGCACTACGGCGTTGCGGTCCGGAAAGGCGCTCGTACCGCCAGGTTGAGCAGCTACATACGGGGCACCAGGCCCGCCCTGCCCCATCTGTATGGCTGCATGATCCATCGGCGCGCCAGCAGACGAAGGTGCAGCAGTCGGCGTAGTTGAGGGTCCTAACGCGCTCAGCAGGTCCGGCTCCACCACGATGTATCCCGCGCCAGCGAGCTCATCCGCCATCTCCTGTGCCCAGTCGCTGAGGCCAAAGATCTCGTGAATCATCACCACAACCGGAGCCTTGGTCTTGACCTGGGGATACACGACCCACACTTGCAGCTTGCGGCCGTTCGCTTCGGGAAGGGTAACGAATTCGCTATGGCGAGGACTTTTCGCGAGCGTTGCCTTAGCCCAATCCTGCGCTGAGCACGAAGCCGCACAGGAACTCACCATGACTGCGATCGCCGCGGTACACGACAGCTTCTTAACTAGCGTCATGTCCGCGAGTCTACGTCGTAACCAACGATTCCTGCAACGCCGAATTCCTCTCGCTCAGGTGTTTGACGGAGATACCTCACCGCAGTGCAGCAAAGTCTTCGAGGAATAACACCCTCACCGATTGTCGAACATGCTGCCGACGATCCCTCCCAGCACGGCCGCCGTCCCTACACTTTTCGCCTCACCCCGTCCCGACGGCAGATACGGCTCCAGCGCGTGCGCGAGATTGGCCAGCGGGAGAGTTTGCAGCCAGATGCGCCCCGGCCCGGTCAGTGCTGCCAGAAAGATTCCGTCACCGCCAAAGAACATGTTCCGAATTCCCTGGATGCGCGTGATCTGAAAACTCACGCTCGCCTGGAACGCCCCCACATGGCCAGGGTGCACGCGCAACGTCTCTCCTGGCTGCAGGTCGCGAATGACCACCTCTCCTCCCAACTCCAGCCATGCGGTCCCAATGCCGGTCACCTTCTGCAGTAGAAAGCCATCCCCGCCGAAGATGCCGGCGCCCAGCGACTGCTGAAATCCCACCCCCAGCTGGATCTGCGGAGTGGCACACAGAAACCCGTGGCGGTGGATCAGGAATTCGTGGCCGGGGCTCACCTCGATCGGAAGGATATGCCCGGGAATCTTGGCCGCAAACGCGACCTCGCCAGGATATCCTTGCGCCGTGTACTCGGTCATGAAGAGCGTCCCACCACCGGCTACGCGCTTGATCGCGCCAAAGATGCCGCCGCCGCCCGCCATTTGCGTGTGCGTCGTCATGGCGATGGTCTGGGTCATCCAGCTCAGCTCGCCCGCCTCGGAGATCAGGCTTTCGCCCGGCTGCAGCAGGGCCTCCAGCACCGGCATCGTGGATCCAACAATTCGGCTCTGCATCTCGTGAGTCCTTTCGCCGCACTGGGGCTGATCGCCTAACACACGGCTTTGCAAAATATCCTACGCCTGCAGAAGACGCAAAGTTCCACACCAACTGAGCTTCGAACGATGTTTAAGCTGTGGGCAGACTATGTGGCTGCTATCTCGGATGGCGAACTTGTCATCTCCGTTTGAGACGACTCCGACTACGCTACTATATCCGCGAAGTACACTACGAGAGGCAAAGCGAGGGAGAACGGACTATGGCAAGTGGCAGATCGAGGTCGAGTGCGGGTGGTTCTGGAGGGTTTCTGAAGTTCTTCCTTGGCTTCATCTTCGCATTCGTGGTCCTCATCGTCGGCGCCTGGGCTTACCTTAAGTTTGGCAATCCGCCCGTTGCTACAGCCGACAAGCCCTTCCCCTTTGAGGCGGATATCGTCCATGTGCCGCTCAATGCACGGATCGATAGCCAAATGCAGCAGCCGCCCTTTGGCATCAGCGAAGATGTCTACGAGACCGGAGCGATGGCCTACAAGCTGCAATGCTCCAGCTGCCACGGCGTTCCCGGGCATGATGTCGCCTTCGCCAAAAATATGTATCCCAGAGCTCCCCAGCTTTGGAAGAAGCACAGCCACGGCGACGTCGTTGGAGTCAGCGACGACGAGCCGGGCGAGACCTACTGGAAGATCAAGAACGGCATCCGTCTCACCGGCATGCCCTCCTTCAAAGGCGTGCTGACGAACGATCAGATGTGGGATGTCGCGCTCCTGCTCAAGCACGCCAACGAGCAGCTCCCTGACCCCGTTGTGGGCATGCTGAAAGGCCAGTAGCAGCCGGATCGCCGTCCCAGACCACAGCTATTCGCCTCGCCGTAGCTGCAGGTTGCGGTACGCTGTATCACAGCGCTCACCCTGTACACTGGTCGTTAACATGTATAAACGCGTTCTCTTAAAGCTCTCTGGAGAAGCCCTGGCCGCCGGCCGTGGTTTCGGTGTCGACGCCTTGTTCGTCAGCGCAGTCGCCCATGAAATTGCCGAAGCGGCGCGTTCCGGCTGTCAGATCGGCATCGTCGTCGGCGGTGGCAACTTCTTCCGCGGAGTCGCCGAGCAGGCCATCCATATGGATCGTGTCGCAGCCGACCACATGGGCATGCTCTCGACTGTGATCAACGCGATTGCCCTGCAGGACGCTATAGAAAAGACTGGCATCCACGTGCGCGTAATGAGCGCGATCCAGATGCATCAGATCGCAGAACCCTATATCCGCCGCCGCGCCGTTCGTCACCTCGAGAAGGGGCGCGTCGTCATCTTCGCCGCCGGAACTGGCAACCCATACTTCTCCACCGACACGGCCGCCAGCCTGCGCGCCATGGAGATTGGCGCCGAGGTGCTGCTCAAAGCCACCAGCGTTGATGGCATCTACAGCGCCGATCCCAAAAAGGTCGCCGACGCTGTGAAGTTCGAACAGATCACCTACATGGACATCCTTAAACTCGGTCTGCAGGTCATGGACACCACCGCTGTCTCGCTCTGCAAGGACAACAGCCTGCCGATGATCATCTTCTCCATGCGCGAGAAGGGCAACATCCTGCGCGTTATCGAAGGCCAGAAACTCGGATCGCTCGTCACAGCGTAGGATTCGTTAGCGCCCCTCAAAGCTTGCCGCAGCCATCAGCCGACAGCGATCGACCTTCGCCGCCTGTCGCCGCTTCCACCAACGCCCAATCGCCTGTTGCGCGGGATGCTCGACGCACTTGCGCACCGCGACCGCCAACAAGATCACAAATACATACGAGATCCACGGGTCGAACCTCGCCAGGTGCAGCTTGTCCCACAGGTGATAGTCGTGCAGCAGAAGATATACATTGAAGTGCAGAAGGTAGAGCGCATACGTCGATGCGCCCACGGCTACCAGCGGCTCCCACGAGAATAGCCTCGCCAGAGCGCTCGGCCCTGAGAGCCCAAGGATGATCATCGCAAACAGCGGTGTAAGCAGACCTCCATGCACCATGATGTAGGGCAGCGTGTCGGCCAGGTGGTAGGCTGCAAACCACACGCCCACAAAACCAAGCGTGCCAATCAACACTCGCCCCCGAGCCTTCAATTTGGCAGTCGCATGTAGATGCCCCAGCGTCAGACCCGCAAGAAACGTGCACAGATACGGCAGCGGCGTGTACTTCAGCGTGTTGATCCAGAGCCCGTCGTTGTAACGATCCGCAGCATGTCCAAAGTGGTCCGGATCGCGCAGTACGTAGATCGAGTGCGGGATCAGTCCCATCACCCAGAAGAAAAGTCCCAGCGCCAGCAGCTTGCCGGTACTGCGCGGCCAGGGAAGTTTCAGCAGCCACGGAAAGGCGAGGTACAGCATCACCTCGCAGGAGAGCGTCCACGTGACGGTCATCCAGAAAGTCGCCAGGTGAGGGAAGAAGCCTTGCATTAGCAGGGGCGTCGCAATGGCGCCCATCCAGAAGTCCGTGTGCGAGCGGACGGCCCACTCCTTCATCAGCATGGGGATCGAGATTACCATTGTGAGCACGTACACCGGGTAGAGACGTGAGAATCTCGCCACCCAGAAGTCCACCGCGTTCATCGGTGCCGGACGACCCGCGTAGTTATACGCAAGGATGAACCCCGAAATCAAAAAGAAAAAGCTGACAAAGACGAAGCCAATATTAATCAGCGGATAGAGGGTGAATGAGGGGTGACGGGTCCACGTGAGCCCGTTGGGCGTGAAGTGAAACAGGATGATCGTGATCGCCAGTAAGGTGCGCAGACCTGTAACTGCCGGCAGCGCGGGCTTGCGTACATACTGCGTCGGCGGCTGCAACTCGCCGGCCTGCTCCCCCGTGGACGTAGGCGCTGTAGGTGCCTCTGCGATCACTTGTTGCATCTCCCATCATAGGACGCGGACGAATCGATGGAAGTTCGGCGTTCTTTCCGAAAACTAGCGAATCTCAACATGCTCGAATCCCAATCCTCCGAGCATCGCCGTCACCGTCGCTCTTGCATTCTTGTTCGCCGCATCCAGGATGCCATCGCTCAGCGCAGCCTGTTGCAGCTGCGCCTGTGCGTTCTTCAACACCTGCGTCTCCAGATTCGGATCGGCCTTTACCAGTAAGCCAGTATCACGCGCATAGACCCTCGTCTTATTCACGTCGATGGTGGTGAGAAACACCTGCGAGGGTGGCAGTGAGAGACGAATCGTCCGTCCACCCGATCCTTCGGTAATCTGCACACTGTCGGCCTGCAACTTGCTCATATCAATGCCCGCGATCGTCTGCCCATGCACAATCATCAGTAGCTTGTCCCCTGCCAGCACGTCCGGCAGCATGGGGTTGGACTCGTTGCCTTCCACTACCGTGTCGAGAGAGTAGACGACCGTCTCCAGCCTATTGAGTTGCTGCACTTTCTCCACTACATCCGGAGCGGACACGATCGTGAGCGGCCGGCCTGTGATCAAAGCCGCCAGCTTGCCGGCAATGCCTGTGCGGGCATGATGCACAAAGACTCCCAGCGCCACGGCGCCAAGGATGAGCGCAATCAATACGCCGAAGAACGCGCCCGATCCTCGCTGGCGTCCGTAGTTGTATTGCATGGTCATCGGTCTGCCTTCACCTGCTTCATCGCTTGCCTCGAACCCCGACTAGGCCTGGACTTCCGATCGCACCATCGACGCTGCTTTCACCAGTCCGCGATTCGCGTAGCTCGCCTTGACGAACTCCCGGAACAGCGGATGTGGCTCCAGTGGCTTCGACTTGAACTCTGGATGAAACTGGCAGCCAAGGAAGAACGGATGATCCGGAATCTCGACAATCTCGACGTACGTCGCATCCGGAGTTGTTCCAGTTAGACGCAATCCACCGCCCGTAAGGACAGCTTCATACTCGCGATTAAACTCATAGCGATGCCGGTGGCGTTCACTGATCGTGGTTTTGCCATAGGCCTTGGCTGCCAGCGAATCTGCTTCCATCACGCACTCCCACGCACCCAGACGCATGGTACCGCCCATCTCCTCGACGCCGATCAACTCGCGCAGCTTGTAGATGATGCGGTGTGGAGTCGCTGGATCAAACTCACCTGAGTTCGCCTTCGCCAGCCCGCAAACATTCCGCGCAAACTCGATGCACGCCGTCTGCATTCCCAGGCAGATCCCGAAGTACGGCACCTTGTTTTCGCGCGCGTATCGAATAGCGTTCAGCATGCCCTCGATCCCGCGCTTTCCAAAGCCGCCCGGCACAAGAATGCCATCGAACCCCGCCAGCTGCGATTCGTAGCCCTCGACTTCCAGGCCCTCGGCTTCCACCCAGGTCACCTTCAGCTTCAAATTCGCGTCCAGCGCGCCGTGTACTAGCGCCTCCTTCAGCGATTTGTAGCTGTCCTCATACTCCACATACTTTCCGACGATCCCGATCTCGACCTCGTCCTTCGGGTTGTAGGCGCGGCTCACAATGTCCTCCCACTTGGACATGTCCGGCTCCTTGGTTTCCAGCCGCAGATACTTCATCGCGAGCGTGTCCACACCCTCCTTGTAGAAGTTCAGCGGAACCTCGTAGATCGACGGCACATCGCGCGCCACCACGGCCGCAGCCTCTTCCACGTTGCAGAACGCGGCAATCTTCTGCCGCATCTCGCGCGGCACAGCCCGGTCCGCGCGACACAGCAAAATATCTGGCTGGATACCAATGCTCAGCATCTCTTTCACCGAGTGCTGCGTCGGCTTGGTCTTCAACTCCTGCGCCGCTGCGATCCATGGAATCAGCGTGACATGCACGAAGCAGGTGTTATCGCGGCCCATCTCCTGGCGCATCTGGCGAATCGCCTCCAGGAAGGGAAGCGATTCGATATCGCCAACGGTCCCGCCAATCTCCACGATCACCACGTCGCAGTCGCTGGCAGAGGCTACCTTGCGCATCGCATTTTTGATCTCGTTGGTGACGTGCGGAATCACCTGCACCGTCTTTCCGAGATAGTCGCCGCGGCGCTCCTTGGTGATGATCTGTTCGTAGATCCGGCCGGTCGTCAGGTTGTTATCCCGCGAGAGCTTGGCATGCGTGAACCGCTCATAGTGGCCAAGATCGAGATCGGTCTCGGCGCCGTCATCGGTGACGAACACCTCGCCATGCTGGAAAGGGCTCATCGTTCCCGGATCGACGTTGAGATACGGATCGAACTTCATCAGGTTAACGCGCAGACCGCGCGCTTCCAGCAGGCAGCCAATGGATGCCGCCGCCAGACCTTTGCCTAAAGACGACACAACTCCGCCGGTCACAAAGATGTACTTTGCTGACATAGCCACGACCTCTCTGATTGTTGGTTTTGGTTGTGCTCGGTGTGCACGATCAAGTATATCGCGCTCCCTGTGGAGATGTCGTCCGCGAAGGCCTATCCTCTTGTAATGGCGTTGAATTCGCTGACTCTCGCCCTCGAAAGCCGCGTCTACACCGCGCTGCGCTCCTTTGCCGACCGCAAGAGCCCAAAACCTCCGCACCTGCTGCTCGGCGAGCGAGGGGAAGATGCTGCCTACTTTCACCTTCGCAAGCTCGACTACACCCTCGTCGCGCGCCGCTGGCGTACCGAGCGCCTCGCCGGGGACCTCGACCTCGTCGCCTGGGACGGTCCGACCCTGGTCATCTTCGAGGTGAAAACCCGTACCGCAGCCTCCCGGGAGGAGGCCTTTGCGCCCGCCGAGACCGCAGTTGACCCTCACAAGCAACAAATCCTGCGCAGGATGGCAGCGGCCTACGTTCGCCAGTTTCCCTCCCCCGTCCGCAGCAGCATCGAGGTCCGCTTCGACATCCTTTCCGTCTACCAGCTTCCCACCGCCGTCGAGTTCGAACACATCCGCGATGCCTTCCCACGCTCCGAACCGTACGTTGCTCGCAGGTAGTGCCACATATCCGATTCCCAATCTCCGGTGTCTAATAGTGTGAGGCATAAATAGCAAGGAAAAGGAACCCCGACGATGAGCCTTACTGACCTGATGGATGCACCCGCGTACGACCCTGCCCGCGATGATCGCCGGCGCAACATCCTCATTGGCGTCATCGTTGCTGTCCTTCTGCTGGGAGCTGTTGCGCTGGCCGGCTACGTCTCCGGTCACGGATGGCTTTTTACCAACGAGGGTTACGAGCACCGGGTCAACAACTTCTTCGACGCCCTAGAAACCAAGGACTACGCCAAGGCCTACGGCATCTATTACAACGATCCCGGCTGGCAGCAGCATCCCGCTAAGTATGCGGACTATCCGCTCGCACGCTTTACGGACGACTGGACGAAAGATAGCCCAGTAAATGGCCCCATCACCTCGCATCATGTTGACAAATCGGTGTCAGCGGGAAGTGGAACCTTCGGCACCGGCATTATCGTTGCGAGCACGGTCAACGGCAACAATAAGATCTTCCTATATGTGAACCGCGTCGACAAGACCATCACCTGGCCAGCGCCCTATGTCTTCAAATATTGATACATACCAAGCCTGCATCAAGAGCTTAGTCAGCCAAGCAGAGCTTCCGTGGAGGTTTCACCTCTACCTCGCAGCGCGTTGCCTGACACGGAGACCAGCACCGTCATCACTGCGGCGGCCAGCAGCGGAACTCCTAATCCCGCACGTAGCGAGTGCGTCCAGTTCGACAACGCACCCGTAGCCAGCGGAAGAATTGAAGCTCCCACACCGGCGACCGCGAAGGCCGTGGAGTTCTCGCGATGTCGCAGAGCAGCAGCAATCACCAGCGGATACACCGGCCCCGCGGCCAGTCCAAGTACCAGCGCGGCCAGCATTGTTACGATTCCTGCCGGCCATGCCAGCAGCAGCCCCAATGCCGCCGTCATCGCCAGCATGCTTGAACCCAACACCGCGCGCTCCGGCAGGCGCGATGCCCACTTGGTGGAGTGCACGATGCGGCTCACGAACGAGCCCACCCACAGAAACGTAGCTGCGCCAATCGTAATTCCCAGCGAATCGCCCGCGCGCTGCGCAAACGACGTCAGCCATCCGCCCGCAGCCGCTTCCACGCCCGTAGCTCCGAAGATGAGGATCAGCAGCGTCCATGGAACGCCCATTCCTTTGCGTGCATCCTGCTTGCGAGCAATGGCCGCCCGCTCCGCCACTGCGCCGACATCAACAGCCGGAGTTGCCTCCATCGCCACCGCCCATACAGCGGCCAATGCAAAGAAAAGAGCTACACCGAGTAGTACATGTTGCGCATGCAGCACGGCGCTCGCCTGTGTCGTAGCTGCTCCTCGGGTGGAGCGCAGGGCCACCCACGGTCCTAGCGCCGCGCCAATCGCCCACACCAGGTTCAACCGAGTCAACTCCAGTCGCCGCTGCTGCGGAAAGCGCTGCGAGAGCAGCAAGCTGATCGACGTCATCGTCAGCGACAGCCCCAGCCCGTACAGCGCGATCGCGCCGTACGCCGTCCATCGCCCTGCCCACCCCAGGCAGATCGCTCCAAGGACGGTCAGCAGCGCGCCCCGAGCCACCGACCAGTTCATTCGTCCACGCGCACAGTACGAGCCAAACGAACCCACCGCATAAAAACTGAACAGCAGCAGCCCGCCGCGCGCATCGTTCATCGACCATCGCACTAGCAGCAGCGGCAGCAGTGCTCCAGGAATAGTCAGAGCGACGCCTGTAGCGATAAACCCCACATACAGAAAACTCTTGCGTCGAATCTCGTTCCAGATGGTGTTGCTCACCGACGCTCCCCAGACCCTGCATGTCGTCCGCAGGAGATCTCCCAGCCTAGCCGATCTCCCGACGCAGATACCGTCAGTCTATGGTAGAGGACACGTCATGGACTCGCCCGGCTGGTTGCCCTATCACGCGTCATATCACTACGTACGGTTGCGAACAGAGCGCGCTCGCTTGAGCACAGGATGCTTGCGGCAGCCTCCCGAAGGTGACATTCTATGGTCATGATCATGCCAAATTGCAGCGCTTGCAGGTCCTCCCGTGGAGTACGTCGCGCTCGTCGATCTCAATTTGATCGATTCTTGAGTGTTTTACACCTGTTACCCTATCGCTGCGAGAATTGTAACCGGCGTTTTTATCGGTTTCGGTAACCAAACGAAACGACCTCCATCGTGCACGCATCACTCAGTCTCATACCGATAAGGCAGCACGCCAGCCTGTAGCAGATTAGTCGCTAACCGCGCGATTGTATGATGAAAATCAGCCAACGCTGGGTTTGCCATGTCCTATTGCATTGGCCACTAAGAACGAATGAGGGGGCTTATTGCAACTCGTCCGCCGATATCGCATCCCGGCGCTGTGCTGTGCTCTCGCGGTGCTTGTCTGCGAACTGATTAGTCAGCCCTATGCCAATATGGGCATCTGCGACGATGGCCCGTACATCCTCGTCGCCCAACACCTCGCAGCTACAGGCCACATCGTTTATAACGGATGGTCGGCAGCGATGCTTCTCTGGCAGCTTTACCTGGCAGCGGCGCTCATTAAACTCTTTGGATTTTCATATACTACGGTCCGTATGAGCACGGTGCTAGTTGCCGTGTTGCTAGCGTTTTTTCTGCAACGCTCCATGGTGCGAGCCTCCATCAGCGAACTTAACGCCACGCTGGGGACGTTGGCCCTTGTACTTTCGCCCCTATATCTGCTGCTTTCCGCGACTTTCATGAGTGATGTACACGGGCTTTTCGCCATTGTATTGTGCCTGTATGGATGTCTGCGCGCTCTTCAGGCGGCCAGTGCGCGGACTGCGATCGGCTGGCTGTGTTTCGCGATTGCAGCCAACGGAATCTGCGGCACCTCACGCCAACTCGCATGGCTCGGCATCCTTGTCATGGTGCCGTCGACTCTCTGGCTACTTCGTGCTCGCCGTCGTGTTCTGATCGCCGGCGCTGTAGCCAACCTGGCAGGTATTCTCTTCATCCTTGTATGTCTGTTCTGGCTCAAGCACCAGCCCTACACAACGCCTGAGACGTTCCGGATCAGTAATGTTCCCCTGGCTCATATGGCCCAGGTGTTTCTCCATTTTTTCCTGGAGATTCCGTTTCTCCTACTTCCCCTGATGGTGATATTTTTCCCGGAAATCTGGAAAGGCGGTCGGCGCTCCCTCGCCTTGGTCTCCGCTGTGATTCTCGCGTTCGCCGCTGAAGCTCTTTATTTGAGGCGTCTTCCCTTTTTGGAGCCAAGCCTGCGTGACGCCCCGGGATGCGACTGGGTCACCATCTTCGGAGAGTACGAGTCCATCATCCACGGGAACCCTCCCATTTTTCTAAAGGGTCCTGTGCAATTCCTTCTCACCCTCGCATGCCTCGGCGGCCTGCTCGGGCTGGTCGTCTCGCTCTTTCATCCCCGTTCCACCCGCATCGTCGAGAACGCCTCCGCTGAGCTGACGTGGAAACAACTCCGCATCCTTCTTGTGCCCTTCGCCGCCGGATATATCGCTCTTCTCATTTTACGAGCCGC